>Ga0155638_1041_pt2 | contig 69081 bp, 53 predicted proteins | sample RifCSPhighO2_12_FD_107295 | JGI IMG/M metagenome (GOLD analysis project Ga0155638, IMG submission 107295) | Verrucomicrobia bacterium RIFCSPHIGHO2_12_FULL_41_10
TTTTGGCCCACCCTGGAAAAGGCTTCCCTTCAAGATTACGAGCAAGTCGTACGCGACTACTCACTACAATTTCACTGTGAGGACCAGTACCATGCAACCACTCTCCTGTACTGGCAATAATGGGGGAAAAGGTCATGATTTCTTTCTTTTCGCTTGAGTTATTTTTTTCTTAAGAGAAACACCCAAAACAACAGTCGTTTCCTCTAACGGAAGTATTCCTTGTACTTTAGAGACAATACTCTCAGGAACAACACCGCTCATCTCCGAATCTTGGCAAGACAAACTGTGGGGGTGAGAAGATAGCTGAATATCTTGAGAAGAAGAAATATCCTGCTGCATCATCGTAAGTTTATCTCGTAAAAGAGCTGCCTGTTCATATTGCTCTTCAGTAATCGCCTTCTCTAAAGTAGCCTGGAGAGTTTCAACATTGATCCGATGAGCACGTGTTATAGCAAACTTTGCAGGCACTTTGCCTCGATGCATTGTATCACGGTGCATGGTGCGAAGTATCACCGAAAGATCTTCTGCAAAAGTTTCATAACAAGCACCACATCCTAAGCGTCCTCTCTTCTTGAAATCACTTTGTGATAAACCACAAGAAGAACAAGTAATCATTACAGAAGATTTTTTAATCTCTTGAGCAACTTCGAGCGCAGCAACACCAATGCCTAAGAGCATATCGGCTAGAGCAAATCCTGCAGGATCATCGATTCCTTTTTCCACCGAGCAAGACTCACAAAGATTGAGCTTCTGCATTCCTCCATCAATAATCTGAGTGAGAAAAACAGATGCGTCCTTAGTTTTACAAGCTTCACAAAACATGCGTAGAGAATAGTATTAAGGTAAAACCTTAATACTGCTTAAAAGGTCAAAAGTTGAATACCAGTGGTCTGGAAAATATTTATATAAACAATAGCATAAAAATACTGTTGTTCAACCTAGAAAGGGGACAGGGTTCAGGTCTCGAATTGACTTACTTTTTAGATAAAAAACTCGCCTTTCCTTTCAAACCGCAGAGCGGCTTCAGAATATTCCCTCAATCTCTTCCTTATACCGCTCAGCAATCACATGGCGTTTTAATTTATAAGTAGCAGTAAGTTCATCTCCAATTTCAAACGGTTTGGAGAGTAAATGCCAGACAACAATACGTTCAAATGGCTTAAAACCATGCTCAGCACTTACAAGACGTCGTATCTCTTCCCTAAAAAAACGGTGCAGTACCTCCCTCTGTTGCATTAGTTCCATCAGAGATGTTGCGTTTAAGCCATGCTTACCTAGCCCATTAAGAGAAGGAACAATCAATGCTCCAAGATACTTTTGATCTTGGCCAACAACAATGCATTGAGCAATAAGAGGTGATTCCAGAAGACGTGATTCGATGGGCAATGGTTCTACATTCTCACCACTTCGAAGGACAATGGTCTCCTTACAACGACCGACAATTTTAAGACAATTATTAAAAGTCATCATGCCAATGTCACCTGTATGAAGCCATCCATCGCGAAGAACTCGTTCCGTTCCTTCAGGATCCTTATAATATCCTTTCATGAGTTGAGGGCCTCGAGCACAAATTTCACCGCGCAGTCCCTTTCCTAAATCACATTGTGACGAATCAGGATAAAGAGTTTCACCGGTGACACAATTGATAATTTTGATCTCTGTTTCTGGCAAAAGAGGGCCCACCGTCCCAATAACCTGATGCTGCAAGGTTCGAACGGCTAATACAGGAGCACTCTCGGTAAGTCCATACCCTTCGAGAAGCGCAATACCGATATTATTAAAAAATCGATCAATGTAAGGAGGAAGCGCCCCTCCTCCTGAAATAGTGGCCTTGAGTTCTCCTCCCACAATACTGCGAAACTTCGCAAGGACTAGTCGATCGAGCCAGAGAAAAGGAATAATGGCAACCATCCATTGCAAACTATATATTAGAGAACAGGCTAAAGAACTAATCCAAGACCTTCCTGTGAGATCACACTGTTGCCCTGTAAAAAAACGCTTCGCTTCACCCACAGCATTAGCTGACCAAAGAGCTAGCAAAACCATTTTTTTTGCCATTCCTTGCTGCTCCTTAATCCCCTTCATCATCCGTTCGTAAAGCGCTTCCCAAAGCCTTGGCGAAGAAGCGATCACCGTCGGACGTACAGCACGAAAATCTGAAGCCAGATGACGCAAGGAGGTATAGTAAGTACACCCCCCTTGGCTAATAGTAATAATTTCAAAAATCCGTTCATAGCTGTGCCAAACAGGCAAAATCGAAAGTGCTCGAAATTCACAAAAGGGGTCAGAAAAGGGGTCAGTCCCCGGATTCTGAGAAAAGGGGTCAGTCCCTGATCTTTTTTCCAAAATCCGGGGACTGACCCCTTTTCCAAAAGGAACATTGCGTATCTGTGAAACTATCGCAGCATGGGTCAGCTGCACCCCTTTAGGAATTCCTGTTGTTCCTGAAGTATAGATCATCGTACAGAGATCCTCGGCAGCGATTTGATCAAGACGTTCCTCCACACGCCGATCTCCAGCGAGACGTAAGGTTTCACCCCTCATCTCTAATTCTTGTAAAGAAAGAAGTCTAATCTCCGAAAAGGAAGAGGTCGCATCCTCCATGAGAATCACATGACAAAGGTTAGGAAGACGTTCTTTAACGGATTCCATTTTGTGGAGCAAAGAGCTGTTTTCTAAAAAAAGAACCTTAATATCAGCATGGTTGAGAATATAAACCATCTCCTCATCGGTAATATCACTCCCTCGAGGAACATCAGCAGCACCACAAAACTGAACGGCCGCATCGGCTAAAATCCATTCCAAGCGATTATCGCTAAATAACCCCACATGCTCACGAGCAGCAACACCAAGGTCGATTAATGCTGTTGCTAAATTGAGGGAACGGTCACACCACTCATGGTAACTCACCGCATGGAAATTTCCATCATCATGACGCGTTGCAAAGGCTGGCTTGGCAGCCCAAGATTCACCAGCCCATAAAAAAAGGGCTGCTATATTCGAATTCTCGTAAACACTCAGTCTCTGCTGTGGAGCAATTGAAGTAAAACAAGATGTCTTTATTTTATTGTTACCTTTCCTCGATAAAAAATTACGCAATGCATTCACACTATAACTTCGTATTTTAATCATTTAGTTCAGATTCTTCCTCCAAAGGAGGGGAAATCTGAACATCTACGCAGTACGGAAAACAATACGCGCCTTAGTTAAATCGTATGGAGACATCTCTACAGTAACTTTATCTCCAGGAACAATACGGATAAAATGCTTTCGCATTTTCCCTGAGATATGCCCTAAAACAGGATGCCCATTGGATAATCTGACACGAAACATCGTACCAGGGAGAACCTCCAAGACGACCCCATCAGTAGTAATTGCTTGTTCTTTTGCCATGGTAAGCGTTCAGATCCCCCTCCTTTGGAGGCAGGATCTGAACCAAATGAATCGACTGCGAAGTCGTAATGTGATGTAATGCATAAATTAAAGGAATCAAAAAGCCAATCTTGATTTGACATAAGGAAAGGCAAGTTGTTACTCTTACACTATCACTTAATTAACCGCAAGTTTTTTCGGCGGCTTAAAAACAACCATACAAAAATAGTAAATATTCGGTTAACCCATCGGTAAAATGTGGCAGAGAATCAATTAATCATCAGAGTGATCTATCAAATCTTAATCAGCGTATTAATCAACCTACAGCCTATAGCCTACAACCTATAGCCTCTATTCGGCCTGTTGGCCGAATAATTACCAAAAATATAACCGTTCTGCCTCCTCTCCTTCGAAAGTAGCTCCTCAACAAACTATGCATTACATCACACGACAACTTCGCAATCGATTCATTTGGTTCAGATCCGTCCTCCGAAGGAGGGGATGTGAACGCTTACAAATATTTTTAATTCTCTCTCTTTTCATATTTTTTCCCGACAGTCTTTTTTCACAGACTGAAAACCATAGGCAAAACCTCCTTGGCAATATTACTACGAACTACGAACTGCAAATTGCGAACTGTGACAACTCAAGTCAAAACTTGAGGTGCCACCTAATGATGAATCCCTCAATACTCGAAGAGGCAAAAGCATTGGAAGAATCCTTAGGAGTTTTTGGAAAAAGAATCACTTCTCTTGATAGCGCAGCAGTCAGCACTATCACCGAAACACTTCTTCCTGTGAGAAACAGTTCATCAAGCGTCATCACATGGGAAACAAATGACGAAGACGAATTCTTTGAAGAAAATAATACCTCCCAATTTCTTAAAAATGAAATTTACAATAATATCTATACAAGCTGTCTTGCCAGAGTCGCAGAAATGTCACGAAATAGAAAGATAACCGCTAGTGGCAATTCTGAAGAGGCACTACAAGAGGCTAAAGAATGGGCCGCTGTAGAGAAACAAGCCATTAGAGATGTAGAAAAGAGCCAACAAATATTAGAGACGGCTCAAAAAGAGAAAGAATTGGCTGAAAAAAGATCCAACTCTACTTCAGCCATCCTGCATGGGAAAAAATATGCTGATAAAGCGTATGAAAATTATCAGATCAAAGTGCTTGTTGAAAAACTTGCGAAAGCAAAAGTAACAACAGCTAAGGCTACATTAATGGCCATTGAAGTAAGAGATACTGCGCAGAGCGCTACAGCCGAAGCCGATCTTGCAAAGGCAAGAGAAGAAGAAGAGATTGCTTATGAAGCACTAGAAACCGCAAGAACTCAGAGGTCTCAAGAGAACCGAAGTAATGGAGAAACTATTATTTCTGATGCAACAATAGTTAACTCAACAATCTCTGATCCTACAACGACGACTACATTTGAAGAAGCAATCATCGATTCAGAGGAAAATGCAAAAGTTCAAAGAGAAGCTCTTTTTGCTCCTGTAAAAAATGAACTTAAAACCATCACGAATATGCGTGGAAGAGCTGGCAGAGTGGTTAAAGCAACTGATTCAGTTGATCAAGAACGTCAAGGAAAAGATCATCGAGTCACCCAAGATACCAAAATATTTAATAAGAGCGATTGGGCAAAAGCCTCCACTCTTCGAGATGAGGTAGAAGCTCGAGCCGCTCGCACAGCTCCTTTGATTAAAGCGGCCATTCAAGAAGTCATGAACCCTGGTAGAGCTGAGAGAGTTAACTCCATGGTTAAAATGCTTGAAGAAGTCCGTACCGTGAAGACCGCGTTCGCACTGTTACGAACAGAATTTCAGAAAATAAAAGAGATATCCGACAAGACGAAGACGCAATCAGAGGATGCACTCACAGTAGCAAACAACGCCCAAAAAAGCACTCAACAGACCACAGACATCACGGCAAAGGTACAAGCTAAGATGCTGAAACTACAAGGTGAGTGTACTGAAACTACGCAAACGGCCAAAAATACGAAAGCCTTCGTACAACAAGCCCTCGCAACAGCTCAAGAGGAACTTCAAAAAACAAGTGCTACAGCCGAAGAGGCAAAGACCCATGCCAAACGAGCTGAAACCGTGGCCTCAAAAGCTACTTTTACGGCAACGACTGCTGAAGATCATTCCGAAGAGGCAAAGGCTCAAGCAGAAAAAGCAACCACCATTGCAGAAAAAGCACAGGAAAAAGCTGAACAGGCTGCAAAAGATGCTCAAGAGGCAACTATTTACGCAGCAAAAGCGCTCCAAACTGTCGGCATCACCCAAAAAGCGCCCCAAACTGTCGGCATCACCCAGTCTCCAGTTGCTATGAAAATTTCAGTTGCTATGAAAATTATTCAACAAGTCAAGAGCGTTGCCAACACCCTGCTACAAGCTTTAGAACATGCCAAAACAGAAAAGTTCGAATCAATGGTTCAGTCTCTTCAGTCCGCTCAAAACAGCCAGACCTCCTTAGACAATGAAATAAACCATGAAATAAACCATGAAATAAAAGAGAAAATAAATGAGGAGATAAACTATAAGATGAAAGCAACTCAGGCAGAAGCTGAAGAAAATCATGAAATAGCTCATATCTGGAATTTTGCTGCTCAGGCACCTCACAATAAAAAATCAACAGAAGCTGCTGTCAAGTGTGTTGAACACTTACTCAAAGCTCAAGAAGCTCAGTCAGAAAATAAAACCTTAGCACAGCAAGAAAGAGAACTTGCCGGTCAATTCTGGATTCTTGCTCAACAGCCTGCTCAAAAAGCAACCGAAGAAATCTTTAATGCCCTATTAAAGTCACAGGAAGCTCGAGCAAAAGGCGATCAGAATCTAGCGACTTGTTGGAGAGAGACGGCCAAGCAATATCAAAACTATCAAGAATACACACAGATGGGTTATTCTAACCCTTCCATGGATCTTAGTGAAAAATGTGCAGTAGCACTCAAGAAATGTGCCCTTTATGAAACCCAAGCCAGTGAGGCTCGCGTTGCAGGAAACCCAGAATTAGTCAGCAGTTGGGCTACTACTGCAAAACAATTTCAAACTATTGCTCAATTATATGATCAATGGATCAAGGCTTCTGAAGCATGCAAGCCGTCTGAAGAGATCCAGCGTCTCAACGCCAAAATTTATGCAGAAGCAGCCACGGCAGAAACTCTCATCAAGAGTGCTGAATATTTCACAAAAGCTCACGAGACTCACATAGCCAACAATCAAGAACTGGCCGCTTGTTACAAAGAAGTTGCTGAAAGTTTAAAAAAAGAACCTTCTCAAGGCAACCGTCCTCCTATTATAGAAGCTCTTGTGAAGCAGGCAGAATATTCAGAAAAGGCTCAAAAAGCACAAGCCGCAGGACGTCAGGAATTAGCAAATCTCTTTAAGGGCCTTGCTGCAAATCATCATACTCTTTCTCTTGATTCGCCTCAGATACACCAGCAATTAGAAGAAGCTAGGCGGAACGAACAAAATGCTAGATCCTCTTATGACTCACAATGCAACAGATCAACAAATGACCAATACGCTTATCAACAAAGGGACGAAGCATACAAACGGCTTCAAAAAGAACAACAGAAAGTTAATGAATTAAGTCAACTACCAAACCTAATCAATACTGCTCGGCAGTATATTCAGAGTGCTCCACCACAAATAGAGCGCTTAGAAAAAGAGGCAGGGTACTTAGAAAAAGCGCAACAGGCTCAAGTACGAGGAGATTCTGAGCAAGCCACAGCTTGGAAAAAACTCTTGGAGCAATTCCAGCATGCTCAGAGGATAATACAACAAGCACCACAACAGATTAATTCCTATCAACAACAAATGAACCAATCTGGACAGGATCGATCACGAGCGCAACAATACATCACTGGATTGAATTGCAAATTAGCATCGGCCAACAGAATGAACAACCAGACCCTTCCAATGCTTGTAACCTGGTTAGAAAGGACTCAAGAAGCACAATCCGTAGAGAACAAAAATTCTTGTAAAACAGTCGTTCAACAATTACAGAAAGCCTTAGACGAAGATCAAAAAGTACTTCAATCTGCTGAAAATACCTTAATGGATAATTGTCCCGTTACTCAAGCTGCCTCTGTTGCGAACCAGCTTGCTCACAATCTTGCTCAACGCACCGAGCAACTATGGAAAACTTATAAACATCAAGAAACGCTTCAAAGCAACTGGGATCTAGCAGAACAATCGCTCACCCATTGGTCGGAAGCTGTGCAGCTCATCAAGACGGTATTAGAAAATAAAAGCCAAACAACTCAGGCACTCAAAGCCGGAAAGCAAGAAGAAGCCCGTTCTTCCGCTCAAAAAGCCAAAGAAGCAGCCAAAGCTGCTCTTGTAGAAATTGAGAAAGTTCAAGAAGAGATGATTAAATCGCTTTGTGAAAAGAAATAGCCACAAAAGAACACAAAAAAACACAAAAAATCAGAACACAAAAAAGAATTTAACCTAAAAACGTGAATAGAAATGGATAAAATGGCGTAAGATATTGGATTTAAAAATGTTTTTTTAAAGGTCGCGGCATACCTTTAGGTACGTAAGACATTTGAAAAAGCATTTTGAAACCAAGAGATTATATCAGTTTGCCATTCTCTATTCACGTTTTTAGGTTTAAGAACTCAAGATAAAGAATGTTCTCTATCGTGAAAAATAAGAAAGTAGTGAATTGAGATCCTGGAGAAACATAGAGCACCAATAACTGCAAAACGGCTTAACCGAACTAAGCAATCAAGTTCACTGCTAAGCTTCTTTTTTTTGTGTTTTTTTGTGTTCTTTTGTGGCTATTTTCTTTCTTCTTCCTATTACTTCAGTTCAGTTTGAGCTCACGAAAACCCTAACTTAATCTCCCATGCCACGCGACATCGTTTATTTTGATCTTGAAACACAGCTGACCGCTAATGATGTCGGAGGATGGGATCGCAAAAGTGCGATGAAAGTCTCTCTTGGAGTCACCTACAGTACAGCTGAAGGAAAATATGAAATCTTTAGTGAAGCTCGCGTGCCAGCCTTAATCGATCGACTCACCAAAGCCGATCTGGTCGTTGGGTATAATGTCCGTCGCTTCGATTACGAGGTGCTCATGGGATATACAATCTTGGACCTCCCTCATTATATACCAACACTTGATCTACTTGAAGTGGTCGAAAAAACATTAGGACATCGCCTCTCTCTTGACGCCGTAGCCAGTGCTACCTTAGGCGTTGGTAAAACGGGTGATGGCCTCGATGCTATTCGCTGGTGGCGTGAAGGAAAGATGATGGAAATTGCTGAGTACTGCTGCTTTGACGTCAAAGTCACAAAACTCGTCCATGAATTTGCCATGGCTCACGGAGAACTTCATTTCGTCGATCGTTTTTCACGTCGACAGACCATGAAAATTAATCTGAATAATTAATTTTCCGAAGATAGAAGATAGGAGATGGAAGATAGTATCTAAAGCCTTTGAATACCAACATACCGTTGGTAGTTATGATAAGTATAGCTTGTATTGACTCTTTTAAATTTTGTTTCGTTCCATGCTTTGTCTCTTATATTCTTGCCGAAGGCCTAACCTCCTATCTTCTATCTTCCATCTTCTATCTCCTAATCTATGTGCGGCATAGCTGGTCTCTTTTCTTCAAACACATTAAGTGAGCAGTCTCTTATAAACGCACGAAGCTGTTTGAGTACCCGTGGTCCCGATGGAGAAGGTACAACTTTTTTTTCTTTCTCAGAAAACAACCATTGGCATCACTCTGCCCAAGGAACAGCAGCATTGCTTCAAACACGACTCAGTATTCGTGATCTTTCATCAGCAGGAGCACAGCCGATGAAGAATGAAGATGGTTCTGTCTGGATTGTCTACAATGGTGAAATTTATGGTTGGGAAGAGGAAGCTCAAGTACTTCGGTCGCGTGGTCACCATTTTGCGAGTCATTGTGATACTGAATTTATCCTCCATGGGTATGAAGAATGGGGTGATGCCGTTCTAGATCATCTCCGCGGCATGTTTGCTTTTGCCATTGTGGACTTGCGAAAACAGCGCCTCTTTCTAGGACGCGATCGACTTGGTGAAAAACCACTTTTTTATACAGCGACCAACGGAACTTTTGCCTTTGCCAGTACAGCTCGTGCCTTATTAGCTTTAACCTCTCCCCATACAAAACCTCAATTCAATCCTAACGCAATTGATGCCTTCTTAACACATCGTTATATTCCGGCACCCCTTTCTATTATTGATGGTTTTTATAAACTGCCTGCTGCGCATAGTATGGTGGTACACCTCGACCAAGAGAAACCGATTATTGAACAACCTCAATCCTATTGGGCTCCTACTCCATCACCAGAAAAAGACCCAGCTCTTCTTTTCCGAGAAGCTGTTGATCTTCGCCTCGCTTCTGATCGTCCTCTTGGCGTTTTTCTCAGCGGTGGCATTGATTCTCAAGCTCTTGTTGCCTCACTTAGCGGTAATAATAAAGTCCCTTCTAAACTATCTACTTTCACCGCTACATTCCCTAATAATCCAAGGTATGATGAATCAGTAGCCGCTGCCAAAATTGCTAAACAGTGGGAATGCAATCATACAGAGTTACCCATCACCATGGGTCCTTCCGATGCCCTCTCGATTATCCATGATCTTGATGAACCATTTGCTGATCCTTCGGCTATTCCCACATGGTATCTTTGCCAAGCTGCTGTTAAAAAAATTACCGTAGCTCTCGCAGGAGATGGTGGTGACGAGCTCTTTGCTGGATACAAGCGCTATGGTGTTCATGAGCGTGCGGCACGTCTTCTTCCTCGTCATGGGAAAACGCCTTCACGTTGGAATTCTTCCAACCTTTGCCTAAAAACCTCTCGAGCTGGACGCCTACGCCGCATACTCCTCGGCTACCAACTCGGCTGGGAGGATGCTTATACGCTCCGTTTTTCAGCACTCGACCCACTCTCTCGTGCTTTTTTGCAACCTGATTTTGCGGTACAAACCAGCTATTGGAAAAAGCCGTTAGAAAAACTTGCACCTCTTGACTGGATGCTTGCTTGTGATCGACTGAACTACCTTCCTGAATATATCCTGCGCAAGTCAGATCTCTGCGGTATGGCTCATGGATTAGAGTTACGCAGCCCAATGCTCGACCATCTCTTTGTTCAATCGATTCAAGGAATGAAACGTTCAGAACGTTTCACTCAACCTCCTAAAAAGTTTTTATGTGATCGTATTATTGGATCTCAAGTCGTTATGGGACCAAAACGAGGATTTAACCCTCCTCTCCATGAGTGGCTTCATCAAGGAGAACTTGCTCTGCGCTGCCACGAACTACCTCGAACTCTTCAAAATCTTACAGGAGGACAATTATCCGCTAAGCGATTAGAAGCGTTAATGCTTCTTGCTAGGCATGATCAACGCCTCGATGAGTTAGTCTGGCTCTTGTTAGTACTTGCAATTTCGTTGGAGAGTTTGAATACAATGTAGGCGTTCAGATCCTCCCTACTTCGTAGGAAGGATCTAAATTAAATAATCAGACTGCGAAGTAATAATGTAAATGCATTGGATAGTTCACTACTTCTTTCCAGTAAGTTTTAGAAATTTTAAATTTAAGTTGATTTATTGTCACTTTATGACCTTTACTTCAGAGCTCACCTCCGAAGAAGAAAACTCTGAACGGTTACAATTCAGTTTGAACTCTCAATTTTCCAAGGAAAGACAACGATATAACAAAAACCTTTTATGTTACTTCGGTCGCTGCGCAGCAGTGACCGAACAACTTCAAACTGTCACCTTTATTTCAGTCGCCGCGCAGCGGTGACCAAACTGTTATGAATGATCTTTTTGCTCATCTCCCGGCAATGACTCCCAATGAAGAACTCGGAAAATATTTATCTGCAGTTCGTCGGTATCCTTCAGCAGAATGCCTGATTCTTAATCATAAGTTACGGCCACCTACGATTGAACCCTCCTCTTCTTCCTCTTATTGTCCTTTTTCTTTCAAAGCCATTAAGAAAAATCCTACTCTCATCGCAGAAAACCGTGCCATTATTGACGACTTTATAGAGGTGCTTCGTACACTTTACGGAGAAAAAATCATGAATTTTGCATTCCCTGAAGAAAAAAGATTAACAGCTCTCGATCATGGATTAAGTAGCAAAATGATTGTAGAATCACTCTGTTCTGCAACATCGGGTAGCTACCAACGTCACTTTATTTCTCCAAAATAAAGTGACGTTGATAAAATTGGCAACACTTGCAATCCATAGTAATTATAGACATATTCAAACTAAACTGTTATCTTTAATTTAGTTCAGATTCTTCCTTCTTGGAAAAGGATCTGAACACTCACATAATTACTATTCAGCCTACAGGCCGAATAATTATGTTTCATTAACTACAAACTACAGGCTATAGGCTACAGGTCGAAACTGGCTGTTCAGTAGCTTCTTAACGAACTATAGCAATGTATTTACACTACACCTTCGCAGCACAATAATTTGGTTCAGATCCGTCCTTCGAAGGAGGGGATCTGAACGCCTACCTTACTATGTCATCTAACTATTCTTCTTCACGCCCTCCACGCCGTAATCCTCGCGCTCGTGAAGCCCGCAACAACTCTGCATACACTTCTCGTCCTACGAGAACAGTCGGTTCCAATTCTAAAACAGAACCTAAAGTTGGTTTTTTTGGAAAAGTCCTAGCTCTTTTTGGAATGGGCAGTGATAGTAAAAACAAGAAACCCATCCAACGCAAAAACACAGCTCCTTCCTCTCGATCAGAACATTCTACTGAACGCAATGCCTCTTCTACGGAACGTCGTTCTTCTCGCCCTGTATCACGCAAACCAGAGATTACAGAAGTAACAAGTCCTCGACTCTATATTGGCAATCTCTCCTTCGATGCTACCGAAAGTGATCTTTTCGAACTCTTTAGTGGGATTGGCCAAGTTCAAAATGTAGAACTTATTTCTTATCATGACACTCATCGTTCCAAAGGATTTGGTTTTATTCAAATGACCTCCGTTGACGAAGCTAAACGTGCTGTAAATGATCTCCATGATAAGGAATATATGGGACGCAAACTTGTTGTTAGTGGTGCTAGAGCTCTTCCTGAACATCGTGCTGAGGCTCGTCCTGAACCACGATCAGAAACAACCTGTTCTACTACTCCTGCAGAAACTACCCCTACAGAAACATCCTCTGAAGAATCTTCTTGTTGCCATCACACTCCTGATAAAGAGCAAATAGAAACCTCTTGCTGCCATCATTCTTCTGAGGAACATCATCACGATCAGAAAACAGAGTCCTCAGAAAAATCTCCTGAGGAATCCTCTTGCTGTAATCATAGCCATGAAGGTGATCACCTTCATAGTTAGTTCTTAGGTAGATGTTCAGATCCTCCCTCCTTCGGGAGGAAGGATCTGAATCACATTATCGGACGACGAAGTTAGTTTTAAAACCAATTGCCGAAGGCAACAAAATAAACTCGTTACCCGTTACTTGCCTGCAGCTAAGCCAACTGCCAAATAAAAATAAAAATCCGTTTTAAAATTTGATTTACTTACGGACAAACTCTAGTTCTCCATTCTTTATCGTCGGCCCCACAGGGGTTGGCAAATCATCTTTTTCCATCGAGCTGGCGTGCCAGCTCGATGGAGAGATTATTGGAGCTGATGCTTTTCAGCTTTATCAAGGACTTCCCCTCTTGACGGCACAGCCGTCTCAAAAACAACAATTCGTTGTTCCTCATCATCTCATTGGAGTATTATCTCCTACGGAAGCATGTGATGCTGTTCGCTATCGAGCTCTAGCACTTCCTGTCATCGATGAGATTATCTCTCGACATCACCTTCCAATCGTTACTGGAGGAACAGGATTTTATCTTCGAGCCTTAATCTCATCACTTGACCCGCTTCCTCCTGCTGACCCCTTACTTCGAGCAGAACTAGCCCAAAAGTCGCATGAAGAACTTATTGCTCATTTAATAAGGATCGATCCCGCAGCTCTTCCTCAAATTGACTCAAAAAATCGCCGCCGCGTCGAACGAGTCATTGAAATTATTACCCAGACAGAAGAGCCTCTCTCTCAAGTATGGCAGAAGAAAAAAGAGCTCTCTGCTAAAATTCCTCCACCATTCGGGCTATTTCTTCTCCGCGATCGTGATGACCTTCATCGTCGAATAGAAGCGAATGTTCATATGATGTTTGATCAAGGTGTGGTTAATGAAATCGCTAACTTTGATAATATACAAATGAGCTCCACCGCTTCAATGGCTCTTGGATTACGTGAAATCCGAGCTTATTGTCGAGGCGAACAAACACTTGAAGAAACAAAAAATGCCATTATTCTTGCTACAAAACGTTACGCTAAAAGACAAATAACCTGGTTTAAAAACCAACATTCTTTTCCTTATTTGAACCTCAGCCAATTTTCTTCTATTGAGGAAGCCATCCCTGCAGCGCTGCAGTTGCTGCAGAAATAAGAAGAAGAAATTAACCACAAAAGAACACAAAAAGAACATAATCCTATAGAAAAATATAATTTATTTGTAAGATTAAATTGAACTGAAGTATTTATATCGAATCACGAATGAAAAATCCAGAATAGTGATAGCATTCTGATTCAGAAAGCTAAGAGCTTATTTGATGCAAGTCAGACAGTTTTTTCTTTTGTGTTTTTTGTGTTCTTTTGTGGCTATTCCTATTCTCTAACCTATATGTCTTCAATATCCGAAAAAACAATTCTTGTAGGATTGGAACTCCCTGGAATGGCTCATTGGGAACTACTCGATTCGCTCGAGGAACTTCGTCAGCTAGCACACACTGCCGGAGCTGATGTCATTGAAACGGTCACCCAAAAACTCAATCATCCAACAGCTCCTTACTATATTGGCAAAGGGAAGGCCGAAGAAATTGCTCTTCTCTGCCAACAGCACGAAATCACATCGGTTATTTTTGATGATGAACTAACCCCTGCTCAAGGCCGCAACCTGGAACTTCTCTTATCAAAAAAAGTAATCGATCGCACCCAGCTGATCCTCGATATTTTTGCAGCACGTGCACGCTCTCGAGAAGGTCGTCTCCAGGTAGAACTAGCTCAGTTACAATACCTCCTACCACGCCTCACGCGTATGTGGGGGCATCTTTCCCGTCAGAGTGGTGGCATTGGAACACGCGGTCCTGGAGAAACTCAACTTGAAGTCGATCGACGTCGTGTTCAAGAACGCATCAGTCGTCTTAAAGAGGACATTCAAGGAGTTCGTAAAGTAAGAACCACGCAACGTGAAGGTCGCTTACGCCGCCGTTGGCCTTTAGCCTCTCTTGTTGGTTACACGAATGCTGGCAAATCCTCATTATTAAATCGTCTGACAGGAGCTGATGTCTTAGAGGAAAACAAACTCTTTGCAACCCTTGATCCTACCACACGCCAACTAGTACTACCAAACCACCAAAAAGTCCTCCTTACCGACACCGTAGGCTTCATCCGCAAACTCCCGCATACCCTTATTGAATCTTTTAAAGCAACCCTGGAAGAGGTAGAACTCGCTGATCTTCTCATCCATGTGGTGGATATAAGCCATCCAGAATATAAGGAACAGATGGATGCAGTAAAAAAAATTCTGGAAGAACTAGGAGCTGCAGAGAAACCAATGATCACTGTCTTTAATAAAATTGATCAACTTTCCAATCCCTCCATGATGGAAAGAGAAATAGGAAATATTGCAAATAGCGTGGTCATTTCAGCTCGATTTGGCCTTGGAATGGACAATCTCATTCACGTTCTGGAAACACAACTTGCTACTTGGCGAGTTGAAGGCTGTTATTATCTCCCTCCAAGCGAAAGTGCTCTCCTGGCCGAAATCCATCGAAGCGGTCATGTTATTGATCTTCATTATGACGGAGAAACAGCTATCATCACGGCTCAAATTCCAACGGAACTAGCAAAACGCCTTTCCCCTTGGGATAATTACCAACAGAACTTTATTTCTACAAAATAAAGTGCCGTTGATAAAATTGGCAACACTTTCAATCCATAGTAATTTAGTTTAAAAATTCATACAAAACCCATTATACTGGACTTTGGCCATTTTTATATGAGTTACATTATTGGCATTAGTTTTTAATATCATCAAAAAAATAGAATGGGTAATTTCAGAAAAACAGCCGATACACCTTAACCGTCATTCCCGCGGACGCGGGAACCCAGGAGACTGTCGATCTTTATTCCTGGTTTCATAAAGTATTTTTGACGCTACTACCCAAATCAGAATTGACCTTCTTCTGGATTCCCGCGTCCGCGGGAATGACGAGAAGGAGTGTTATTTTTTAAAGTCTGCAAAAAGTCAGGACTTCCAAAAATTCTTTTTTTAAATACTTCTGCTCTAACAAAACAGCTCATATCCACTAAAAAAATGGCCTAAGTCCAGTTACACCAACCTCTCTTTATTTCGCAGAAATAAAGAGAGGTTGGTAGCACATTTATGAAAACATCCTCTCGCAAAGCGTCTCCCACTTCCATCACTTCCAATACCGAAGGATTAACCTTTCTAGGAAAAACCTCTCTTCCTTCCAGTGAAACTCCTTCAGTGGAGCTCCTAGAATCATTTCCTAACGCAAATCCTAAGCGCCCCTATCAGATTTGCTTCACTACGAGTGAATTCACCTCCATGTGTCCGGTGACGGGACAACCCGACTATGCCACTATCACCATCCATTATATTCCTAAGGATCGTTGTGTAGAAAGCAAAGCTCTTAAGCTTTATCTTCGCGCCTTCCGAAACCAAGGAGTCTTTGCTGAAGGAATTGTGAACCGCATCCTCGATGATCTTATTGCTGCGATCAAACCACAAAGCGCCACTGTGATTGGTGACTTTACCCCACGTGGTGGTATCGGACTTTGTGTTGAGGCTAGCTACCCTGACCAGGAAAAAAGAAAGAAATAGCCACAAAAGAACACAGAAAAACACAAAAAAACTTAGCGATGAGCTTGATTAATAAGCACAGCTAAGGTTTTTTGCAGCTATTGATACCCCTAAGTTCTAATTTTTCCCCCTTATTTTTAACGATACCGAATTTTTTTATTTTGAATTCTTAAATTCTTTTTTTTGTGTCTTTGTTCTTTGTGTTTCTTTGTGTTCTTTTGTGGCTATTTAATTTTCTTCTTCTGGATTCTTAAATCATGAAAATTATTGTCCTTCTCAGTGGTGGTCTCGACTCCGTTACCGCACTCTATCACTCCTGCCGTGAACACGATGTTGTCGCAGCCTTAAGCTTTGATTATGGCTCCAAACATAACCATCAAGAACTTCCAATGGCAGCCTTTCATTGTGCCAAGCTGAGAATACCTCATGTCGTTATCCCCCTCCCTTTCATCAATGAATTTTTTAAGTCTGACCTTCTTCAGTCAGGGGGAGCTATTCCCGATGGTCACTATGAAGCGAAGAACATGAAACAAACAGTGGTCCCCTTTCGTAATGGCATCATGCTCTCCATCGCTGGAGGTTTTGCTGAAAGCCACAGCGCCGAAGGTGTGGTGATTGCAGCGCACACAGGCGATCATGTGATCTATAAAGATTGCCGTGAAGAATTTTTCCTTCCAATGGCCATGGCCTTATACCAAGGGAGCGATACTGCCATCCAACTACTACGTCCTTTTGTGAATATGAACAAAGGAGCTATTGTGAAACGAGGCAGCGAACTTGGAATTGACTATAACACCACCTGGTCATGCTACAAAGGTGGAGAAATTCATTGTGGCACCTGCGGCACCTGCGTCGAACGTCGCGAAGCCTTCCTTCAAGCAGGGGTAAAAGATCCGACCCTTTATCTCCATGAAGAGGGGCTTCCTAAAAAACCTTAATACTTGCTCCCTTTACTTCAATTCAATTTGGGTTCCGTGTTGAAAGTGGCTACCGAAAGAGCCGCCGAAGCCCTATTCATACCTTTCCGAGCTACGAGGTGATGAGGTTCAAGCAATAAGATCTCCTCATAGCAATCCTTAGCACGTGTGGGATTCCAAGGAAGCCCCGACTCATCAGAACAGAGACAAAAAGCCCCTATCTCCTCCAGAAGCTTCATCTTACGTGGGTTATTATTCGAAATCTCTTGAAGTAAAGCTTCATAGGAGAAGAGCGCCACTGAACGTAAGGGAGGACTCCACTTCATAGCACACTCAACCATCAGTCGATGTGCTGCCTCATCATGAGGAAAGTTTCCAAGGAGAGACTCTAAAACAACAAATGCCTTGGAAAAATCTCCTCTCTGAAACAAATAGCGCGCTTTTGTTACTATCAGAAAGGATTTGATTTTAAAAAAATTTCTTAATAATCGCTGCACCGATGTTGCTGTAGCCTCTCTTTTCTTCCATCGCTCCAAGGCTGCTCGCCGAGCAAGTTGGCGTGCTTCTAAGCAATCCTGTTCTTGTTCCAGTAAACGCTGCATCCAGTAAATCGTGGAATCATAATTCTTAAATTCCATTGCCTTCAGTGCTTTGGAAAAAAATTCTTGTTTGAGCATAAAAAACAGAGAAATTAACAGGAAGAAGAAGAAGAAGAAGAAATAGCCACAAAAGAACACAAAGAAACACAAAGATTAAGTTCACCACTAGTACCTCGAATCACCTAAAAGTTCGGATTAAATTGGACGAAAAAAGGGGTCAGCTACCTCATATGAGCACCGTAGGTGATCATGTGTGGGACTGACCCACTTTTTGGCGAATGCGAAATTATCGTTGGTATGAGGTACTAGGCTTTCTTTTTTTGTGTTTTTTTGTGTTCTTTTGTGGCTGTTTTTCTGTCTGTTACGATGACGTTTGATACAAAAAAATTTCAGTTCAGTTTGAGGCTCACAAAATCTCCTAGTCTGAGGTTCACAGGTTCCCTGTGAACCTCAGACTAGTCCCCAAAGACAATACCAATAGCTCGTGCAGCTTCGACCATCTGCCCTGCAGGAGGAACTTTTTTAAGACAATGAACCGCATCGGCAATCGGAACATCAAGAATATCATAGTTTTGATAACTCACCATCGTTCCAAATTTTCCCTGGCTTGCTAATTGCACTGCTTTCACACCAAAACGCGTTCCTAAGATACGGTCAAGATTTGTAGGAGCTCCTCCGCGTTGCAAATGTCCTAAAACGCATGTCCTGACCTCTTTTTTTGTGCGTGCTTCGAGCTCCTGGCAAAGCATCTCTCCAATACCGCCTAGCCTCCATTCTCCTTGGAGATTGGTTTTATGCCATTGATGTCCATTCACAGTTTTTGCCCCTTCGGCAACAACAATCATCGTGCTTTTATGACCTTCTGTATCCCGTTGACGAATCTTTTCAGCAATTTTTTCTAAGCAGAAAGGAATCTCTGGAAGCAAAATAATATCGGCACCACCAGCAAGACCACTCCAGAGAGCAATCCACCCTGCATGGCGTCCCATTACTTGAACAATCATTACCCGTTTATGACTCGCAGCCGTTGTATGGAGTCGATCAAGAGCATCCGTAGCACACGTAACAGCTGAATCAAAACCGAAGCTCATTGCCGTTGCTTCCAGATCATTATCAATAGTCTTAGGAACTCCTATGATTGGAAATCCTGATCGATAAAGCTGCAAAGCTGTGGTCATAGAACCGTCACCACCAATGACAATGATGGCGTGAAGGTCAAGAGCACGACAGGTTTCAGCCGCTTTTTCAACAATCTCTTCAGAAAGGGTAACTTTTTCTCCTCCACCTTTCTTTGCCGAAAAATGACCACGATTGGTTGTCCCTAAAATGGTGCCACCAACTTGCATAATCCCTGCAGTATTTTCATGCGTTAGAATTCTATAATCTCCTGGTGGTAGCATTCCTTCAAAACCATCATTAAATCCGATCACTTCCCAACGAAGCTGTGAAGCAGCACAAACAATAGCTCTTATCACAGCATTAAGACCGGGACAATCTCCTCCACTTGTTAAAACACCAATGCGTTTCATGAAATAAGTTTAAAAGTTTAAGTTAATTTTTGGCCATTTCGTGACAAAATGAGGAACTTTGAATAGCTGCCTCAATTTAAATAAAAACTTCTTGTTTTACTTTAGTCACTACTCAGTAAGGAGCACATGAGCACGTAGTTTTTTTGTGTTTCTTTGTGTTCTTTTGTGGCTATTTCTTCTTCTACCTCTGTGAACTTACTGGCTTAAAAAACGATGATCACGTTCAGGGCGACCTGCTGCAGCCCAATCATTATAAAGCATCCATCCACGACGATTGAGATTCAATCCGTCACCATTACGGTCTTCAGAACCAAGTAATACTGTAATAATACGACGTGGTGTTGTGTAAACCGTAGTACCCTCTCGACGCACTTCAGGAGCCCGTGCACTTGTAATAATTATACATTCTCCTGTTTGCACCGAACGAGCTGTTTTGACTCCATCAATTAATTCAGAACCTAAAAGCGTGTTAGTATTTTTAATATCCTGGGCTATTGATACGCCAGCACGCTCAATATGAATCTCCCGCGATTTTTGTGAGACATAAAATGAAAGTCCTGACTTTGAGTAGGCATAACGGGTAAGCCGTGCTAAATCAGCAACAGTAGAGTATGGCTGAGCAGAACGAGGAGGCATTGCAAGCCCGTTAGGATTAAGAAAAAGCGTATGCTTCATTTGTAACGCTGCGGCAAGAGCATTCATCTGCGAAACAAAATTACCTACTGCATCAAGCTGCTGAGGATTGGGAAGCTTTTGACCCACTGCATTGGCAATGGTAAAAGCAGCCTCACTATCAGAGGCAAGAAGCGCTAAATAGAGAAGATCACGGAGCGTTATCCGGTCACCTGATTGCAATCCTAAAGGATTAGTAATTCCTTGTGGCGATGCATTCGGAGGCACTTCTGCAATCATATCAAGGCTAGTATTAGAAAGTTTTGCCCAATCAAGCGTTACCATTGCAAGCGCAACATTGGTTAATCCTCCAATAGGAAGTTTATCATCTCGATTTTTTCCTTCAAGGATGCACCCCGTTTCATTATCAATAATAATGAAACTTGCGGTCTTAGCTCCTACCGTAGTAGAGGAAACAAAGAGGACTAACACTAACAATAGCGGAACATAACCGCTCAGTCCCTTCCTCCTGCGGAGATAGGCGTTCAGATCCCCTCCTTCGGAGGACGGATCTGAACCAAATGATTGTGCTGCGAAGGCGTAGTGTAAATACATTGTATAGTTTGTTAAGAAGCCACCGAATAGCCTGTTTCGACCTGCAGCCTGTAGCCTATAGTTCAGTATTCTAACCCTCTCCAACAAAGGATTCGACGGTTGCAGACAGGCTCTACTGACCTTACCACGAAGTGGTCAAAAATCAACTTAAACGTACTACCAACGTCACGTATTTCTGCAAAATAAAGTGATGTTGGTAAAATTGGCCTAACATGTAGTCGAAGACTCAATTTTCATTCGTGATGAGTATATGCATTGCATCACACTACTACTTCGAGGTCAGGATCATTTGGTTCAGATCCGTCCTCCGAAGGAGGGGATTTGAACGCCTACCAGTCTCTCAAAACCCTCTAGAGCTTCTTCCACAGAAATATCAACCACCCTTCTTGAATTAGGTTGCAAAGCAATATAAGGAACTTTCCAAGGATGCCATTCTTTAAGAAAACTAGTACCAAAAAAACAAAGTATCGGTTTTTTTAAAGCTGCTGCAACATGCATACCACCTCCATCACTACAGATCATCTGATCTGCAAGAGCGACAGAAGCAACAAGCTCTTGAAGGTTCTTTGTAGGACAGGGAAAAGCAGGTAAACCTCGAAGTTGTTCAAGGACATAAGCTGCTTTATCATCATCGCCAGGATGCATCGGATCATTTTCTTTACCCGGGGACCAGAAAAGAAGAAGTTGAGCTCCTTGTTGAATTAACGCTTGAGCTAAGGCAACAAAAGATTCTTTAGGCCATCGCTGTGTGAATCTACGTGTACTCATATGAAGAGCAATGGTTGGCTTCTGAGGAGCTTCATCCCAACCTAAATCTTGCAAACGCTGCCTCTCTTTTTGAACACGCATTTCATCAGGAAAAAGAGTAACAGGGCCCACGGCATCCATAACACCTAAGGCCATTCCAAGACAAGCCATTTTGGAAACCTCATGATCTTCTCTACCTTCATTTTCAAGAGGAACTATGACATCAGGTTGAGCAGACTCCGGCTGATGTTGCTCACGAAATCCAATGAGTTTTTTACCTCCTAAATGACGGGCATAACGCCACCCTCCATTAGCAAGAATAATGGCATCAAAGTGGCGCCTACGAATTGTTCTTACTAATTGCCAACGATTCCAGAGCATGGAAAGAAAACCATATCCATGAGTTTTCTGATGTCGTTTGAGAAAAATAAAAACTTCGTCAACGTCAGGATTTCCTTCGAGTACCGCAGCATTATAACTACTTGCAAGAACAGCAATCGTAGCGTTGGGATAAGACTGACGCAATCCGTGCAGAAGTGGTGTCGTACAAATAAGATCACCTATATTATCACGACGAACGACGAGAATACGAAGACTATTAGAAGATTGGAGATCGGAGATAGAAGATTGGGATTTTCTTTTAAATCGATTTTTGAAAATAGAAAATAAAACTTTCATTAACAGCTAGTGATCATAACTACCAACGTCTATGAAGACGTTGGTAGCAGGAGATGATAGATAGAAGGTAGAAGTAAAGCTATACTTATCGCTGTTCGCCTGCCTTAGCAGGCCTCTACCCTGTCTTCTATCTTCCATCTTCTATCTCCCAACCTCAGGTTCCCCTCGTATTTCCATAAAGTTCAATATGGAGTCGAGGAGCAAATCGATAGCCTCGCTCACGACAGAGTTGAGCAATTGCAGGAGATCGTTTTCTTAACGTTTCAACATCTGTTCCCTCAGGCATCAAAAGAACCCGATCACGAGGAACCTCTCCAACCTCTTGAAGTAGAGCTTCAATTTCAGTTAAATCATCTGCTGACGTCACAACAAATTTCAGTTGGCAATCAACTAATGCCAACCAAGCACGAATCACTTCCGGTTGATAGCGTCGTTGTTCATGTCGTTCTCTCCATGCCCCAGCACTTACATCAGGAGTGGAATTTGCTAGTTTAGGACTCAAAGAACCAAGATCGCAGGCAATGCCCTTAGGCATCACCGTAGCTGCTGTTTCGATCGTTATATGATGACCTTCTTGGCGCAAACGAGCCGCTAGTTCTGGTAATCCATCAGCTATCATAGGCTCTCCACCAGTGAGCACCACATGCCGACAATGAAAAGCAGCAACACGTGCAACAATCGTATCAATGCTCACGGATTTTCCTTCAGGTTTCCAAGAAGCATAGGGCGTATCACACCATTGACAACGAAGATTGCACCCTGAGGTACGAATAAAAACTGAAGGGACTCCCAATAAAATCCCCTCTCCTTGTAAGGAATGAAAAATCTCTGAAATAAACATTAGACTTCTTTGAAAGCTCTACTTCTGCTGATGTATTGCGTCGTTGCCCCGGTGCTCAAATTATCGAGTACTGCTGTACACTCAAATTTTGCGCTCCGAGGCTCCTTGCCCTTCATCAGCATAAGCGATTTTTCAAAGAAGTCTATTCCTACTCTTCTTATTTTTCGCAATAGTGAATATTCTTTATCTTGAGTTCTTAAATTAGTTAAAGAATTTTTATAAAAAATCTTTTTTTGTGTTCTGGTTTTTTGTGTTTCTTTGTGTTCTTTTGTGGCTATTTTATTCTTTCTTCCTTTTACTTCAATTCAGTTTGAGCTCACATTTAAAGTTAAATCGCTTGCAAACTCTAGTTGAGCTTTCCTTCGTTAAGATGAAAAAGTGTGGCATCACTAGGTAACGTCTCACGTTGCAAATGTGTTGTCGTAAAAAGCGCCTGCGATCCCTGAGGAATACTTAAGAGAAGAGCCTGGCGTCGTGCAAGATCAAGCTCCCCAAAAATATCATCAAGAAGAAGCAAAGGAGGTGATCCTCCCTTCTCATTGAGAAAACTTGCTAAACCTAACTTCAAGGCTAAAGCAATCGTACGACGCTGTCCTTCCGAAGCAAATGTTCCCGCAGGAATGCCGTTAAGTGTTATCAAAAAATCATCCCTATGTGGTCCGACTTGCGTTCCTCTTAAGCGCATCTCTTCTTGCCGAGAATTAACTAAGGCCTCTAACAATAATAGAGAAGCCCCTGGTTGATAGGTTATCCCCAAGTCTTCTCCCGAAATTGCTTTGGCAGCAACAGCAACACGAGGAACTAGTTCCTGACAGAGCAGAGAACGTGCAGCAATGAGTTTATCCCCGCTTTCTGCTAGAGGATGATCATAAGCCTCAATCTCTCGGCGAGGCCGCCCTTCACGTAAGAGAAGATTACGAGAACGAAGTGCCCGTTCATAAAATCGTAATATACGCCCATACTCATTCCCCAATTGCAATCCTGCGCTATCAAGAAACTTTCGACGTCGTTCTCCTGCACCATGAACAAGTGCGACATCTTCGTTACCAAACCAAACCACACGGCCTGTCGAAAGATAGTCGCTCTTTCCCTGCTGAAGCACTTCATCAATCATGAGACGATGCTTCGGTTCCTCATGAGGTGTTGCATGATACTTTAAATGACGTCTACCATAATCCCCCTCTAGGACGAAAGCATTCTGGTCAAAACGAACCATTTCTACAAGATGACTGGTCCTTGGTGATTTCAACCGTAAAAGCATACAAGCCGCTTCCAATATCGAAGTCTTCCCTTGAGCATTCGGCCCTAGAATAAAATTTAACCCTTCACGTGGTTCCCAAACCAGTGAATGAAAACAGCGAAAATCGCGAAGCACGAGTCGCGTGAGGCCTAATGTTTGCAAGGGAATTGAAGCTTTTACCGTATCGCTATCATCACTAGAAAGTTTCGTTCGTAACAGAAGTAGTAACGAGTAAAGGGTAAAAAGTTTTTTGGTTCGAAAAATTGTGAGCTCGAACTGAACTGAAGTGTTTTTGTACCCACGTCACCGTAATAGGCAGAAGGAATAGCCACAAAAGAACACAAAAAAACAAAAAAAAAGAAGCTTAGCAGTGAACTTGATTGCTTAGTTCCGTTAAGCCGTTTTGCAGCTATTAGTGCTCTATGTTTCTCCAGGATCTCAATTCACCACTTTCTTATTTTTCACGATAGCGAACATTCTTTATATTGAGTTCTTAAATTCCTTAAAGAATTTTTATAAAAATTCTTTTTTTGTGTTCTGGTTCTTTGTGATTCTTTGTGTTCTTTTGTGGCTATTTTCTTCCTTCTTCTTTTAATTCAGTTTGAGCTCACGTTTTTCTTACCTGCAAGAAACTCACGACCTTTACCCACTTCCGTATTAATCGGCACATTCTGCTGACAAAGCGGGCATTCTTTTTCCTCCCAAGCATCAAAATTGAGAGAGACCAGTGGTACCAACTTCGGCACATCGGAAACACCATGAGGTTGAATTCCTCCACGGTTACAGAGGACAGCAAGACCCACCACATTGCCTCCCATGCTTCGGACAATATCAATCACCTTCTTTACTGATCCTCCTGTTGTAAGGATATCTTCAACAACTAAGACATTTTTTCCTTTAAGAAGTTTGTCATAACCTCGCTTGATCACAAAACCTCCCTCTTCAGTTTTCTCTGCATAAACACTCAGAACTTCACGTCCATTAAGATGACTGAGATGATGGGCTATCCATTGGGCAAGAATAATACCTCCCAGAGCAGGCGCTACCACCACCTCTACGTTATCAGAAGCGAACTGTTCTGCCAGAACACGACAAAGAGTTGACGTTTCTGCAGTATGAGGATAGAGCGCATCTTTATTGATGTACGTCGAGCCATGCTTGCCTGAAGTATAGACAAGATGACTATTAGTAATTACCGCTCCGACTTTATTAAGGATAGCTAAAATTTCTGATTGATTCATAAAAGGTTATGCGAAGCATATACTGTATCTCTTGCTAACTTAAGAGCCTCGAAAGCTTGATCTGCCTCTTTTGTAGCATGTTGTGCTTCTGCTAGCTGAACCTGAACAGTAACTTGATCTACTGTAGCTATTTTTAAAGCCTCAATGGCAGCCATAGCTTGTTGGCGACAAGTTATCATGTGAGGGGCATCCTGTCCTTTAGCAGCTTTTTCATAATCCTTCCACAGAACAACAACACTCTCCCACTGTTTTGAGTAATCTTTCCAAACAGATTCTGAATTTGCTAATGCCTCCCAAGCATTCTTTTCTCTTTCAAAAGCACTCAATGCAGTTGTCCAATGTTCTCTCATAAAAATGCCTGCTCCATTATCAGCACCAACGCATTCTTGAGCAACCATAAAGAAATTTTCAGCGTTACTTTTAGCAACAACATTGACGTAATGAGAAGCTGCAGCAACAGCAGCTTCGGCAGAAGTAATTAGATTGTTAAAAATAGCAATTTTTTTCATAGCTGCATCTTGTGCAGCTGTAGCAGCAACAAGATGAGCTGAAGCAGCTCTTTCAGCAGCAGCATCAGCATTATCTCCGGCTTTGTATCTACCAACTTTAAGATCAACTCCAAGATTAATACATCTAGTGGAAGCAGCATCAACAGCTTGAGCTGCCTCCTGCACTTCAGCAGTAGCTCTTGTTACTGCTTCATCGGCTCCCTTTTGTGCTCGTACTCTTGCTGAAGAAGCATAGTTCTCAAAATTGCTAGAATAAGCCCTAAACTTGTAATAAGTTTTGTTCCTAATTGCCTCAGAATAAGTGGATGCAGCTTTAAAGTAAGTCTCAGCGGCAGAAAAAATAGCATATACAGAAGCATCCGGATTAGCACCAGTAAGAGCTTCTGTAATATTGATGACGCTAACAACAGAAGAAGAATAACTGTCAAGTGCCTTTGCAACTAGCTTCTGTTTTTCGGCTGCATCAGTTCGCACATTAACACATTTATTCCATACTTTTTGAGCATCTGTAATCTTAGTAACTTTCTGAAGTGCTGCAATTTTCCCTAAAGCTTCTTTTTCTTTCAGAACATATTGTTCCCTTTGTTCTATTGCTTCTTCTACTCTTAGAGATAATTGACTTTTCCCTTCTTTTATCTCCTCGATGACTCTGCTCCAGTAGTTCGAAATCTCTCTAGCTACTCTACCTGCTTCTTTCCACGCATCTTTCCATACATTTTCACTCTCCAGCAAAAATTCACTTTCGCTTTTTACTGGCATACCAAATCTAAATCCACATCCCAAACTCCCAGCATAATTTTTCTTCTCTTCGTCTGGTCGAGCAAACGCCTCCTCAACTTCTTTTCTCTTCCCTGCTATGATATATTTCACTTGAGCTTTCATCGCATTGTTAAGAGAATTCGTTAATTCTACACACTTCAAATTTGACTTCGTCGCTTTTTCAACAGCCATTTTATATCCGTCTGCAGCATGAGCCCAAGCTGTCTCTGCATTTCTAAGTTGATTGAGAGAAGGAGTAAAATTTGATCCTAATCCGCTGGAGTTTGGCATATAATTTCTCCCACCAAAGTTCTGCCCAGCGCTAATAGTAGCAACCATCTGATCCACCTGCCTGGCTTTAACCCAACGAGCGTCGGCTCTCCATGCTGCCTGCTGAACTTCTGCCTTAGCAACGGAAAGAGCTAGCTCCTCATCATCAAGGCCTGCGTCCTGAGCATGGGTTAGTGCATTTTTATAGCCCTCGACGGTTTCTCCCCAAGCTTCTTCAGCCTGATGGTAGGATTGAAGCTCTTTCTCGAAGTTCATCTCGTAATTTTTTGCCTTCACACTATTGGCGGCAATTTCTGCCTTTTTAGCTTTTGCCCTTACCTCTTCGGCTGCGGCTTTATCCTGTTCAAGCTCACGCAGTGCCGCTCTCTGAGTTGCTGTCATTGGAGATGTAGGATTAGTTCCCTTTACCATTTTTTTAGCATCGTTTACACTAATCTCAGCACTGCTCAAAAGGTCACCCTTAGTAGTAATATCGGCTTTTGCAGCTTCGGCAGCCTCTAATGCTTGCATTTCAGTTTCCTTCGCAGTATTAAGTCCCATTTCAGCTGTAATCTTCTGTGCGGTATTACGAACGTTAATAGCATAAAGATTTGCATCGGCCGTTTCAACACGAGCCTCAGCAAGTTCTTCTTCAAGTTTCTTAGCCTTATAATCGGCAATAGCATAAGCCTCGCGTGCTTTTTCATAATTCATCGTAGCGATAATTACCGCTTGCTCAGCGACACTCCCTTGCACAGGAATCCTTGCCGCCTCCTTAGCACTCTTTTTTGCCTCGCCCATAATACCTTTGGCTTCTTCTGTTTTCTTCGTTGCAATTGTTACGACTCTCTCAGCTTTTCTCTTCGAATATTCAGTTGCCTCCTTAGCGGCAACCCATTCTGCGGTTTCTTTGGAAGAGCTCTCCGTAGTAACGCGACCATTCATTGTTAACTTAGCCACCTCTGCGAGACACTCTTCATAAATATTATTGATGATTTCTTTCTTAAGGTATTTGCTTACCTCAGAACTCATCAGCTGGGTATCTTCTGATTCTAAATCAGGATCTGCTACTGCATCCTCTTCTTCATCACTGGTAGCCGTTATAGCTTTAAGCCCTCCAGTTTTAGAAAAATTAGAAAACGCCTCTTGATTCTTAGAACCTGTTTTCAAAGTCGCTGAGGCTGATGAAGGGCAAGGAGCCTCGGAGCACAGAGTTCGGAATGTATAGGGCATACCTGAGGACTCAGGAGCAGATATTTCATGACCATCGTTGCGAGACGCAGTAAAGACTTGATGAGGCAAGGCGGACGACGAATTTTGACGCAGGGCTGTATGCTTCATACTGTCCAAGTCAAAATTCAAGTCCAACGCAGCATTCATTGAGTCTTTACAAGTCGTAGTAGATTGGGATGAAACTATCTGCTCCAACACCGGAGTGACGAAGCCTTTCGCTGCTTCAGTAGACTGTGAAAACAGGTTCTTAGAAGTTGGAGCTCCTAATCGCGCAGTACTAGAAGCCTTAGCTGCAGCCTCGCGTTCTTGAGCAGCCTTGCGTGCTTGAGCTGGTGTAAAAATCTCCAAGGCTTCTCCTATGGCTTTTGTTCCTTCTTCAAGCGAAGGATTCATCATCAGGTAACAATGCAAAGCATTGTTACAGTTGGCAGTTGGAAGTTCGTAGTTCGTAGTTAGTTCAACTCGTCGACCAATCTGATTTTCTGATGGTAATGCAGACTTTCTGTTGTCTTTTATCTGACTTTCGATTTCCTCCAGCCTATAGCCTCCAGCCTCCAGCCTATTTTCGACTTGTGCTAGAAGGAGGCCTGTACTTGCTGAAACAGCGAGAAGGAAGGAAGGTATGATTTTTTTCATGGAAACAATTTTTTAATGAGGTTGTTTTTTACCAACGTAACCGAGACAGCAAGAAATTAATCACAAAAGAACACTCAAGAAAACATAAAAACTGTCGGTCTTTGCGCCCATTTAATTAACCCGGATATTTCATACTGATCGTGACGAGAAAGTTGCGAAGGCTGATGAGGCAAGGCAGGTGAGGATTTTGGCGCAGGGCTGTAGGCAGGACATGATTTTAAGCGAAGCCCAAAACCGGAACCTAACGCTGCATTCATCGGCCTTCCCGACTTTCGCAGTAGGTTAGTATGAAATATTCGGGTTAAGCGCCTCTTGCTATTAATGAATTTTTATAAAAATCCCTAAAATCTTTTTTAAATAGATTTCACGATCGATTTTAAAGCACTCTGTACCCGTTGCTTTTCTAATCGTTCTTTTGTGGCTATTTTTCTGCCTATTACGGTGATGTTGGTAGCAACAGACTCTCTTTGATGAGTTCATGGAGTTTCTCTGTCTCACTTCGGGCTGCTTCAGCAAAGTTGACTCCCTCGGAAGCAAAGATAATGGCGCGCGAGGAATTAATAATCATTCCTTTTCCTTGACTATCCCTAGCGGCAGGAACGGTGGTTTCCACAGAACCACCTTGAGCACCAATTCCTGGAATAAGCAGAGGCATGTCCCCTACGATCTCACGAACCTCACTCAATTCCTCAGGGAAAGTCGCTCCCACAACAAGTCCGCAGTTCTCATTCTTATTCCACTTACGGGCAACATGACGGGCTACCACACGATAAAAAGGCTCACCATCAACCAAAAGATTTTGAAACTCCCCAGAATCAGGATTGGAATTACGACAGAGAACTATGATTCCTTTTTCAGCTCGATCGAGAAATGGCTGTAATGCTGCTCCTCCAAGATAGGGATGAACAGTAATCGCATCCGCCTTAAGAAAATCGAAAGCCGCCGCCACATAACCATTGTTGGTATTACCAATATCAGCACGTTTCGCATCCAAAATAACCGGCACTTTTGGAGCTAGTTCATGAATCGAGGCAATCGTCTGCTGGAGTGCCTTCATCCCAAGATAACCATGAGCCTCATAAAAAGCAGAATTCGGTTTATAAGCACAGACAAGATCGCGAGTGGCTTCAATGATAGCCCTATTAAAAGCGACCATCGTTCCAACAAGATCAACCTCTCCCTGACTATTGCGCTGCTCGATAACCTTGGGAATTTTATTTAACCCGGATATTTCATTACTCTCGTGACGAGGAAGCCGCGAAGGCTGATGGGGCAAGGCAGGCGAGGATTTTGGCGCCGGGCTGTATGTATACATACTGTCCAAGCCAAAACCGGAGCCTAACGCAGCATCCATCAGTCTTCCCGGCTTCCGCAGTAGAGAGGGATTAAATATCCGGGTTAACTCACTATCAAGCCCCACGCAGACAAAACGACCATGGGACCATTGCTCCTGAAGAAGATTACGAAAATTGCGGACAGGCATAAAAGAAAAAGTAAAGAGTGAAGGGTAAAGGGTAAAGAGTAGCTGGCGCTGATGGGAAAACTCATTTTCTTCCAGTTCTCTTTTTTTGAAATGAAAGTCTCTCCAAATGTTCCTTTCGAAATTCTAATTTATTTCCGATCTTAAAACACTCTTTACCCTTCACTCTTTACTCTTTACTTGCTCTGTAAGGCTTGGTGGAGGCGAGGGGAGTTGAACCCCTGTGTCCGAAACTAACCGAAACACCCTTCTACATGCTTATTCACGCTTTAATTGAAGAGAGAGGCTACGGCGCAAAACGCTACCTTTCCCCGAAAAACCACGAAAGATTTCACCTCGTTAGCGCGGTTTCTCCGCTACCAAGGCTAACCTACTAGTGTCGCTCACGCACGCAATAGGTATCAGCGCGCAAGCGTCGCAGTTTAATTAAGCTGCGAGAGCTGTAGTTTCGCCACGAAGGCTAGCTACGATATTTGCATTTTTTGCATTTATTTGGTCGACCAGATTTTTTACGAGGCCAACTGATCATCCTCGGCATGCAAAGCGAATCACCAGCTTCGGATCGAAACCAGTACGCCCCCATTTGTAATTAACCATCAATCTATATTAAATAGAGTCTTTTTGCAAGTAAACTAATTGGTCAAACTACGAACTGAGGAAAGAAAATAGCCACAAAAGAGCACAGAAAAACACAAAAAAAGAGAACAAAAAAAGAATTTTTATCAAAACTCTTTAACAAATTTAAGAACTCAAAACAAAGAATGTTCGCTATCGTAAAAAATAAGGATTAAGATCTTGCTTCAACATAGAGCACCAATAGCGGCGAAACAGTTTAGGCTGACTAATCAATTAAGTTCATCGCCAAGTTTCTTTTTTTGTGTTTCTCTGTGTTCTTTTGTGGCTATTCCTTCTGCCTGTTACGATGGCGTACACCTTTATTTTAAAAACTGAATCGTCATCGGATAGCGATAACATACACCGTTGCTTGTTTTAATCGCTGCGCGAATTGGCAAGATCAACCATGCGATAAATACTATAGGAGCGAGAACGAAACCAACCACTACAAAACAGAGGATTCCTGAAACAAGGAGATAAATGGTAAAAGAAATTTGAAAGTTCAGAACTTCTTTCCCTGTTGCATCAATCTCTGAACTCATCTCTCGCTTAAAAAGCCAGACACTAAGAGGTGCCACAATATTAGCAAGAAAGATAGGAAGAATTAGGCCACTCAAGCCCAAAAGATGAAGAAGAATGCACCACGAACGTGCCGATTCAGGAGGTAGCGCTGGAGGCAATGTTTCGACAAGAGGTTCTGTAGGTATGAGAGAAGTGCAAGCGTCCAGATCGCTCCCTCCTTCGGAGGAAGGATCTGAACCAAATAGACAAGCTGCAAAGGCATTGTTTAAATACATTGATTTAGGTAACTATTCGGTCAATAGACCGATTGTAAGTTTAAGTTGATTTTTGGTTACTTCGTGAAAAAGTAAAAAGTGAAAAGAGATTTTATTTACCCTTAATTTTTTGCTCTCAAAGTCGCTTCAGCAAAGGATTCTAACATACCTAAAAAAATTTCATCGACTTGATTAACCGTCTATTTACAAATAGACAGTTGAAATAGCAATAAAATTGACATATATATAGTGTAGTAGTTGATTACAAGTTAGACGAGTTCTAGCAACATCATTTTTTCGCAAGAATAAAATGATACTGGTAATCACGCTCATTTCAGCTAACCTCTTTTTCCTTTTTTAAGAAGGCTTTATTTTCATGTACGATCGCAGAGTTGTTATTACAGGTCTTGGTGTCACGAGTCCCGTCGGAAGTGACCTTGTCACTTTTTGGAAAAACATCACGGAAGGCGTTAGCGGCATTCGCCGTTATGAGTCTTTTGATTCCGAAATATATGATTGTAAAATTGCCGGTGAAGTAAGAGATATCGACCCTACAAAATCTTTTAAAACTCCTAAGGAAGCACGACGCGCCGATCGTTTCACGCAACTCGCTATGGCAGCTGCTAAGTCTGCTCTTGCTGATTCTGGTCTTAATCCTTCTCAAGTAGATCCTACTCGCATTGGCGTCATGATAGGAAGTGGCATTGGAGGACTTCAGAGCATGGAGGCTGAATCAAAACGCCTCTATGAGAAAGGTCCTTCGCGTGTTTCACCATTCACCATTCCCATGATGATTAGCAATATGGCTAGCGGCCTCATCTCTATGGAATTTGGTTTTTGTGGTCCTAACATGGCCATTGTTACTGCATGCGCAACAGCTAATCATTCTATTGGCGAAGCATGGCGTATCATTAAATTCGGTGACGCTGACGCTTTTATTGCAGGAGGAACGGAATCCACAATCACTCCTTTAGGAATCGCTGGCTTTGCCTCAATGAAGGCACTGAGCACACGCAACGATGAGCCGGAAAAAGCGTCACGTCCTTTTGATGTCAATCGTAATGGATTTGTGATGAGTGAAGGTGCAGGTATTCTCGTCATTGAAGAACTTGAACATGCCAAACGCCGTGGCGCTCCGATTTATTGCGAACTAGTAGGTTACGGACTCACTGCTGATGCCTATCATATGACATCTCCTCTTCCTGAGGGAGAAGGAGCAAGTCGCTGTATGCAGATGGCTATGCGCCATGCTAAAGTTAATCCTGAAGAACTTGATTATATCAATGCCCACGGAACCTCTACACCTATTGGTGACATCTGTGAAACGAAAGCCGTCAAACATGCCTTTGGTGAGCAAGCTTATAAAATCCCCATTAGCTCCACAAAATCAATGACCGGACATCTCCTAGGAGCTGCTGGTGGTGTTGAGATGGCCGTTTGCGCTCTTTCTATTAAGCATGGCATTATCCCACCTACCATCAATTTGGATACTCCCGATCCACAATGTGATCTTGATTATGTACCTCATGTGGCCCGTGAAGCGAAGGTTCGCGTTGCAATGAATAATTCTTTTGGATTTGGTGGGCATAACGCCACGCTCGTCGCAAAAGAATTTTTGGGTTAGCAAAGAAATAGCCACAAAAGAACACAAAAAAACACAAAAAAAGGAACCTAGCAGAAACTTAATTAGTGTAACTTCAAAATCCTATTTTTTACGATAGTCGAGTATTCTTTATCTTGAGTTCTTAAACTAGTGAAAGAATTTTTATAAAAATTCTTTTTTGTGTTCTAGTTTTTTGTGTTTCTTTGTGCTCTTTTGTGGCTATTTTCTTTCTTCAGCCTATTAATTCAATTTAGTTTGAACTCATAAGGAAACAATGTTGGCAGCACTGATTTTAGGATTGGTACTTGCTAGCTCCTCTTGGAGTCAGGTTCCGAGCAGTATCCCTGCTACTATTGTTTCCAAAAAAAATCAGTTTTTCCCAACAGAGGATCAAAAACATTTAGTTCATCTTATGGAACAACGTCTGCTCCTCTCTCGAAAGATAGCATTGGCTAAAGAAAAGACTCATCTTCCCATTTTAGATCGAAAGAGAGAACAGTTCATGATGAGGAATCTCCTGCAACAAGGAGTGCAAGCTGGATTATCTGAGAAGCAGGTTACTACCTTCTTTACCGCTCAGATAGAAGCTTCAAGAGAGCTTCAAGAAGAAACAATTAATGATCATCTCTGTCATCATAACATTAATAATAACCTGTTTTCACAGTCTACTGAAGCAGCGAAGGACTGCGTCACTCCGGTGCTCGAATCCTCCGGTATGCCCTATACATTCCGGGCTCTGCGCTCCGAGGCTCCTTGCCCTTCATCAGCCTCAGCAACTTTGAAAACAGGTTCTAACATCCCGTTATTAACAATTTCTTCCTCTCACCTTGAGCAGCGACTTCGCCCACAGATGAATTATCTTAATAAAGAAATCATCGCCACGTTAGCGAACCTTCAGAAAAAAAATACTCCCTATTCTATTGATTTTGCTCAGTACGCTCAGAACGATTTACGCCATCACAAAATCTCTGATCCTATTGCAACGCTTGCTTGCAAGCCTTTATTATTCAGCCAACAGGCCGAATATAAGTTTAAGTTTTAAGTTTAAGTTTAAGTTGATTTTTGGTCACTTCGTGACAATGTGAAAAGTGAAGCGACATTTTTATTTGCAACTAGTACTTCATACCAACGATGATTTTGCATTCGTCAAAAAGTGGGTCAGTCCCACACATGATCACCTACGGTGCTCATATGAGGTAGCTGACCCCTTTTTTCGCCCAATTTAATCCGAACTTTTAGGTGATATGAAGTACTAGTTTTTTGCTCTTGAAGTCGCTTCAGTAAAGGATTCTAACATGTCTAGAAAAGTTTTACCCTTTAGGTTTCTTTTTTTTGTGTTCTTTTGTGGCTAATCCTTCTTTTTTCCTCTTTCCTTTCACACAAATTTTCCAGGATTCAAAATATGACTGGGATCAAGCGCTGATTTTATGCAGGTATGGAGATTACGCAACTCAGGAGAGGTCGCCTCTTTCCACCATGGGAGCTTAGCAAGACCGATTCCATGCTCTCCCGTGATGGCCCCTCCCCAAGCCAGAACTTGAGTAAAAAGTTGGGTTAAGAGGTTATGAATTTTATCATTTTCGAGACGCTGTTGCTCCGCAGAAACCATAATATTCACATGAATATTGCCATCTCCTGCATGACCAAAGCAGGCGAGAGGAAACCCACTCTCTTGTTGTAATTGTTCGGTAAAATCAATGAGATCCGAAAGTCGACTGCGTGGCACTACAATATCTTCATTGAGCTTAATAAGACCTGTTGCACGGAGGGCCATGGAAAAAGAACGTCGAAGACTCCAAAGTCGATCTGATTGTTCCGGTGTTGTGGCTACTTCCACGTGCTGTGCTTCTTTCTTTTTCAAGAGCTCTTGCAGCATCATCGCTTCCCCTGCAACGCTTGCAACTTGACCATCGATTTCAATGAGAAGATGAGCGTTACCAGGAGGAATAACTGCACGCTGCGCTTCGGGAAGATCACGGCGAGCAGCTTGTAACGTAAAATGATCTGCTACTTCTACGGCACACGGAAGATATCCTGCTTGAAAAACAGCTTGTACGGCTGCCGCAGCATGACGCATGCTCACAAATCCCGCAGAGAGGGTAGCACGTGCTGGAGGCAAAGGAAGGAGACGTAGCGTTGCCTCAGTAATCACGCCTAGAAGCCCTTCAGAACCAACAAACATTCCGATTAAATCAAACCCCGTTTTATTTTTGTGAACACGTCCACCAAGACGCACGAGCGATCCATCGGCAAGAGCAACTTCAAGACCTAAAACATAAGAACGAGTTACTCCATATTTTAAACAGCGAGGCCCTCCAGCATTGGTTGCAATATTACCACCAATACTACAATGATCCCTACTTGCAGGATCAGGAGGATAAAATAAACCTTGGGCTAATGCGGCCTTCTGCAGTTTTCCTGTAATGACAGCAGGTTGAGTGATCGCTACAAAATCAGTGCTACTGATTTCAAGAATTTTATCGAGACGTTCGGTCGAAAGCAAAATGCCCCCTTGCACTGGTACACATCCTCCAACATAACCATAACCAGCTCCACGTGTGGTAACAGGAATATGATAACGATTGGCATAGCCAAGGATTGCAGCTACCTCTGCAGAGGTCGTTGGCGCTACAGCAATGTCTGGTAACGCCGCAGCAAACCATTCATCACGACCTAAAGCTGTTCGTCGTGACAAGTCCTCAATAAGGGACTTCGGATCACTGAGAAGAGGCAAAATATCATGACGTAAGGCTACTGTAGTTTTCTCGTTAAACACGGAAGTTTTTTTTATGGTCACAAATGATACCTCTACAAATTAACTAAAGAAAAAAATGAAATAGCCACAAAAGAACACAAAGAAACACAAAAAAAAGAAACTTAGCGATGAACTTGATTGATTAGTTCGGCTAAGCTGGTTCGCAGCTATTGGTGCTCTAAGCAGAATCTCAATTCCTACCCTCCTTGTTTTTTACGATAGCGAACATTCTTTGTCTTGAGTTTTTAAATTCGTCAAAGAATTTTTATAAAAATTCTTTTCTTGTGTTCTGGTTCTTTGTGTTTCTTTGTGCTCTTTTGTGGCTATTTCCTCTTTAGGTAGCTTATGCTACCTCACATCCCCATAATCTCATAGCCGCCGTCGACATAGAGCACTTGGCCGGTAATTCCAGAAGCCCCATCACTAGCTAAAAAGACGCCTGTCTGTCCTAGCTCTTCCGTACTACAGCTACGCTTCAGTGGTGCATGCTCTTCATAATGTTTCATCATGGAAGAAAAACCAGAAACACCACGGGCTGCTAATGTTTGCACAGGACCAGCACTGATACAATTAACGCGAATTTTTTTTGCACCAAGATCATAAGCAAGATAACGAGTAGAGGCTTCGAGAGAAGCTTTAGCCACACCCATCACATTATAATGAGGAATGACTTTTGCAGCACCGTAATAGCTCATCGCAATCATACTTCCTCCCTCGGTCATAAGGGGAGCAGCTTCACGCGCTACACCAATGAGCGAATAGGCACTGATATCATGAGCCGTTGCAAAAGCCTGACGTGAGGTAGAAAGAAAATCACCCTCAAGAGCCTCCTTCGGGGCAAATGCAACCGAGTGGAGAAGAAGATCGAGCTTGGAGGTTTGCTTACGAACTTCGGCAAAAAAGGTTGCGATCTGTTGATCACAGGAAACATCACATGGATAGAGAAATGTATCCGGACCAAATTCGGCCGTTAACTCTTCCACATTTTCCTTCAATCGATCCCCTTGGTAGTTAAACAAAAGACGCGCACCAGCGCTATGCCACGCTTTTGCAATGGCCCAGGCAATACTTCGTTTATTGGCAACACCAAAGACAACGCCAACTTTTCCTTCAAGGAGGCGTCCAGATCTTGCCTCCTTCGGAGGAAGGATCTGAACTGAATTATCAGACTGCGAATTGGTAGTATGAATGGATTGCATAGTTTTTGAACTGCTTTGCAGTAAGTTTGTAAATATTCGGCCAACAGGCCGAATATAAGTTTAAGTTTTAAGTTTAAGTTTAAGTTGATTTTTGGTCACTTCGTGACAATGTGAAAAGTGAAGCAATATTTTTAGTTGCACCTCGAAGTCGCTTCAGTAAAGGATTCTTACACGCTTAGACAAATTTTATCGACTGGGTTAACCTAATATTTACTCTTATTCAAAGAGAGCTTCCGTTCAACTTTTCAACAGCTGCGTCAGCAGCGCTTAACAAGCATAGATCCTTCCTCCGAAGGAGGGAGGTCTGAACGCCTACCCTCCTTTACTACCAGAATATTTTATTGTTTTCAATAGCCTTGTGCTTCTGTATAAATGAAACCTTCGATTTTACTAATGTCACTTTATACTAATGTCACTTCATTTCGCAGAAATGAAGTGACATTAGTAGATAACCCCTGAAAAAAACTCATGCTCATCGGCGTTCCTAAGGAAATCAAAAATCACGAATATCGTGTCGGCTTAACAACTAGTTCCGTGCGTGAACTAACATATTATGGCCATTCTGTCATGGTGCAAAAGAGTGCAGGTTCAGGAATTGGCATCAGCGATGCTGATTATATCAAAGCAGGTGCTCAGATCGTACCAACAGCAGAGGAAATTTTTGCAAAAGCTGAAATGATCGTCAAAGTCAAAGAGCCTCAGTCAGACGAATGCAAAATGCTCCGTCCCGGACAGATTCTTTTTACCTATTTGCATTTAGCGCCTGATCTTCCACAAACCAAGGCTCTGATAGACTCGGGCTGTATCGCCATTGCCTATGAAACAGTAACCGATCCAAGAGGAGGATTGCCTTTGCTAGCGCCTATGAGCGAAGTTGCAGGACGCATGTCTATCCAAGCGGGTATGCATTGCCTGGAAAAAGCCCAAGGTGGAAGAGGCATCCTTTTAAGTGGTGTTCCAGGTGTGGCAGCAGCCCATGTTGTTATTTTAGGTGGGGGAGTTGTTGGTACGAATGCTGCACGCATGGCAATGGGGCTTGAGGCCAACGTCACTGTTATTGATAAATCATTACGTCGATTGCAGGAACTTGACCAGCAATTCGGACCTTCCCTTCATACTATTTATGCGACTCTTGATGCTATCGAAGAACATGTGGTCAATGCTGATCTCGTGATTGGTGCTGTACTCGTTCCTGGAGGAGCAGCCCCACGCCTTGTCACTCGCGAGATGATTTCAAAAATGAAACCCGGCGCGGTCATTGTCGATGTTGCCATCGATCAAGGAGGATGTGTTGAAGGTGCTAAAGCCACAACTCATGCCGATCCTACTTATAAGATTGATGATGTGATTCTCTATTGCGTTGCCAATATGCCGGGAGCTGTAGCACGAACATCAACATTTGCCCTCAACAATGCAACCTTGCCCTTTACGTTAGCCTTAGCACAGAAAGGTTGGAAACAGGCCTTAAGAGACGATGAACATTTACGCAATGGATTAAATGTTTGTGAAGGAAAGGTAACTTATAAAGCTGTTGCCGCGATTCATCAACTTTCTTACGTCTCCGCAACTGACATAATTAGCAACTACTAACCCCTATAAAGACGTTGGCAGTGTTTAAAGGTTTAAATGTTTAGAGGTTTAGAGGAAAGTTTTTCTATAGCTCCTGCATTTTATCCCTTAAACTCCTCACCTCCTAAACTCCTAAACAACTACCAAGGTATCTACCTTGGTAGTTACTATAATTATTTAAATTCTTTCTTGCTCATTGGCTGAAGCTATGGCACATTCTCTACCTTCATGAAATCTGGTAAACATCCCGAATATAACGAAACAAACATTATCTGTGCCTGTGGCGCTGTCTATCGGACACGTTCTACTCGAGATAATCTTAAGATCGGAATTTGCGCCGCCTGTCACCCTTTCTTTACAGGGGAACAAAAATTTATTGATACGGCAGGTCGTGTTGAAAAATTTGCTCGCCGTTATGGCAGTGTTCAGGCACCGCGTGCTCAAGCACCACGTGCTGCTCACACAGCAACCTTGACGAAGAAGAAAAGCTAGGCGTAACTATTCGGCCAACAGGTCGAATAGTTAGTTTAAGTTATAAGTTTAAGTTTAAGTTGATTTTTGGTCACTTCGTGGCGAGATAAAAAGTGAAGCGGTGTGTTTTTTTAGCTCTTAATTTGTGCTTTCAAAATCGCTTCAGTAAAAAAATCTAACAACCTAAACAAATTTTACCGACTGGGTTAACCCGAATATTTCCCGCTAGGCGTTGCTTTATACTTCCTTTTAGTTCTTAGTCGTTCAGTCGCCGCGATGCAGCAACTGAATGGCTATCCTGTTTTATGTCCATTGACTTCACGCAGCTCATCCATCAACGTCGCGAGCGATTTGCTGTCCTAGAGGAAGAAATCACTTCTCCCACACTCTATGCTGATGCAAAACATGCACGTGATGTGCTCCAAGAGCATGCTCGGCTAAAAGAATTACTCACAACAGCTAACCAGTTGGAACTGACCCGACGTCACCTTCGAGAAAATCAAGTTTTAGCTCATGGCTCTGATGTTGAACTTGCCGAAATGGCCGCTGCTGAAATTATTGAGTTAGAACAACAAGCCATCCAGCTTGAACAAGCTCTCCAAATCTCACTTCTTCCACCCCAACCTGATGATGACCGCGATGCTATTGTTGAGGTGCGAGCTGGCACTGGGGGTTCTGAAGCAGGTCTCTTTGCTACTGACCTCTATCGCATGTACTGTCGTTATGCAGAAGCTCATGGCCTTAAAGTAGAACTCATCGAAGGAAGTTTTGGTGAACTCGGTGGTTATAAAGAGGTTATTTTTCAAGTTAGCGGCGAACAAGTTTTTCGAAAATTGCGTTTTGAAAGTGGCGTTCATCGTGTTCAACGTGTTCCTGCAACTGAAACTCAAGGACGCATTCATACCTCCACAGCAACAGTAGCTGTCTTACCTGAAGCTGATGAAGTTGATGTGGTCCTACGTCCTCAAGATCTTCGTATCGAAGTCTGCCGTTCAGGAGGTCCTGGAGGACAAGGAGTCAATACTACCGACTCCGCAGTACAAATCATGCATCTTCCCACAGGAAAAATTGTTCGTTGTCAAGATGGCCGTAGTCAACAAAAGAATAAAGAGAAAGCTCTCCAAATCTTACGTGCACGCTTACTTGAAGAAAAACGTGCTGAAGAAGAACAAAAATATTCAGAGCACCGTCGAAGCCAGATTGGCACAGGAGGACGTGAAGAAAAAATTAGAACTTATAATTTTCCTCAAAATCGCCTCACTGATCATCGTATTGGCTTAACACTCTACAACCTCGATCGCATCATGGAGGGAGAACTCGATGAGCTTATCTCTGTTCTTGAAACTAAAGATCTTCAACGACGACTAGAGGAATCTGCAGAAGTAAAGAGTAAGTAACTATTCGGCCAACGGGCAGAATAGTTAGTTTAAGTTATAAGTTTAAGTTTAAGTTGATTTTTGGTCACTTCGTGACAAAGGAAGAACGAATCTTTTTACTCTCGAAGTCGCTTCAAGAGAGGATTTCAACTGGGTTAGCCGAATACTTACCGATGTCTTTACATTATACCTTCGCAGCACAATCATTTGGTTCAGATCCGTCCTCCAAAGGAGGGGATCTGAACGCTCGCGAAACCGTTTCTCTACTCGAAGTCTTACAGGGTGGAACAAATTTCTTAAAAAAACAAAGTATTGAACAACCTCGTCTCAACGTAGAGTACCTCTTAGCTCATGTTTTAGGCATCCCTCGCTTAGAACTCTACCTGCAATTTGAACGACCTCTCAGTGAATCAGAACGGGCTCCTCTTCGTGATTTATTGCGTCAGCGGGGACGCGGAATCCCTTTGCAACATCTTCTAGGTACCACCGATTTTTTTGGAAGAACCTTTCGTTGCGATCATCGAGCTCTGATTCCACGACCAGAAACAGAGCAACTTGTGGAACGTGCACTCACTTATAAAAATTGCCATCGTATTCTTGATGTTGGCACTGGTAGCGGCGTTATTGCCATCACCTTAGCATTAGAAAATCGAGCTTCTCAAGTTCATGCCATTGATCTCTCTCCAGAAGCTTTAGCTCTAGCTCAAGAGAATTCTGCTCTGCACGAAATCAGCTCAATCCAATGGCATCATGGAGACCTTTTAGAACCTCTTTCCAAAAAGGAAACACTATCTCCTTTCGATCTTATTATCGCTAACTTGCCCTATCTCACTACTTCAGAAATTCCAACCTTAGCTAGAGAAGTTCAACATGATCCTTTGATGGCCCTTGATGGAGGAGCCAATGGTCTTCAATTTATTGAAGAGCTCATAAGACAAGCTCTAAAACATCTTATTCCTGGAGGATATCTCTTGCTGGAAATTGGAAAGGATCAAGAAAAGGCCACTATGGATTTGCTCCAACAGCATAATTATCGTGATATTAATGCTCTCTCCGACTATCAAGGAGTGCTTCGTTTTATTGAAGGCAAGCGTTCAGACCCCTCTCCTTTGAAAGAAGGGTCTGAGAGAACGATTACTGATGAAACGCAAAATACTCAATGATTGAGTATTTTTACTCAATCGCTGAAAGTTTATTGTATGTTATCGTTATTTTTTGCTATCCTTATCACAGATGAAAGGTTACATGCCTGTAGCTAAGCCAGGTCAACTATACAATGCATTTACACCACACCTTCGCAGCACAATCATTTGGTTCAGATCCGTCCTCCGAAGAAGGGGGTCTGAACGCCTGCTTTCAGAGAAACATTGTAAACAATCTAATCGATGTAATTAAAAACGGCCCCTCTCTTTTACAAATTCTTGTCGGCCCAAGACAAGTAGGTAAAACAACAGCTGTTTTACAGGTTGTTAAATCTCTTGCATGGCCTCATATAGTTGCTTCTGCTGACGCTCCCGTTTCTCTAGGTCCCGAATGGATTGAAACTCAATGGCGACTTGCTAAGATAAAGGAGCAAGAAACAGGCGAACGCGTTTTGTTAGTTTTAGACGAGATTCAAAAAGTCCGAGGCTGGAGTGAAGTAATCAAACAGTTATGGGATGAGAACAAAAGAACACAAGGAAAAATTGCACCAATTCTTCTAGGCTCGTCAGCCTTGCTCATGCAAAAAGGATTAACTGAAAGCTTAGCTGGTCGTTTTTTTCTTCATCGTTGCACACATTGGAATTTTTCAGAATGTCAAACCGCCTTTGGCTGGAACCTCAATGAATGGCTTTTTTTTGGAGGTTATCCTGGTGCTGTTCCCTTCATCGAGAACGAAACCCTTTGGAAGCGTTATGTTGCCGATTCTCTCATTGAAACTGTACTTGCTCGTGATGTTATGCAACTCCAAGTTGTTACTAAACCAGCTCTACTGAGACACCTCTTTGGATTAGCAGCAGCATTTCCAGCACAGATTTTTTCTTATAACAAAATGTTAGGACAATTAACTGATGCAGGAAATACAACAACACTTGCAGGCTATTTAAAGCTATTAGAATCAGCTTATCTTGTCTCTGGATTGGAACGATTTTCTCAAGGACAATTACGCAAACGTGGCAGCAGTCCAAAATTAATTCTTTGGAATAATGCTCTGATCAATGCTCTTTCTTCTCGCTCTAAGCAACAGACTATCACAGATCCTATTTGGTGGGGACGCCTGGTTGAAAATGCTGTAGGCGCTCACCTTCTCAATGCTCTGACAGCTCCCGATCAGCTACTAACCTACTGGCGTGAAGGAAACGAAGAAGTTGATTTCATTCTTACGTTGGGTGGTCAAATCTGGGCTCTCGAAGTAAAAAGTGGTTTGCCAGGAAAACTAACAGGCTTGAATCTTTTTAAAAAGAAATATCCTACTGCACGATCCCTAGTTATTGGCAGCGGAGGTATACCACTGGAAGATTTCTTTTTAAAACCGGCTTTAAGTTGGTTTGCAGGGTGGTAACTTACTATCAACGTCACTTTATTTCTACGAAATCAAGCGACATTGATAAAATTGGCAGCGCTTATATTTAGTTTACTTGTTTGCAATAGTCTTGTGCTGTGTTTATACTGCCCGCGCTCAATCTTTGAGGTTTTACAATCCTCAACTCTCTCCCACGAACTGTATAAAATAGAACCTTCGATTACATGTTAGGCTAATTTTATCAACGTCACTTTATTTCTACGAAATAAAGTGACGTTGGTAGCTACGTTATGGATAAAATGATTGTACATGGTGGCCGCTCCTTGAAAGGAGAAGTTTGCATTGGAGGTTCTAAAAACTCCGCACTTCCAATTTTAGCAGCCACCCTTCTTACTCGTGAACGCTGTGTTATTGAGAGGGTTCCTGATCTCAGTGATATCCATTATATGTTGACCATCTTAAGTGAACTAGGATGTGAAGTGGAAAGAGCCAGCGGTATTGTTCAAGTGAAAGCAGAAAAAATTAAAACCGAAGCTCCCTATGAAATTGTACGCAAAATGCGTGCCTCGGTTTGTATTCTTGGTCCTCTCTTAGGTCGCGAGTATGCGGCTACTGTCTCTCTCCCAGGAGGCTGCATTATTGGTGACCGCCCCATTGATTTGCATCTTAAAGGATTTGAAGCTCTCGGAGCCGCTGTTCAGATGAAAGGTGGCGATATTTGTATCCTAGCGTCACATCTCCGAGGAACAACGATCAACTTACAAGGAAAATATGGTCCTACTGTCCTTGGCACTGATAATATCATGATGGCAGCCGTACTGGCTGAAGGAACAACCATCATTGAAGATGCAGCTCAAGAACCGGAGGTCATTGATCTTGCAGAATTCCTCATTAAAATGGGCGCAAAGATTCATGGAGCAGGCACCTCACAAATTGTTATTGAGGGAGTTAAAGAACTCCATGGAGCTACCCATACTGTTATTCCTGATCGTATTGAAGCAGGCACCTTTCTTATTGCAGGAGCCATTGCTGGCAAAAAAGTAACTCTCCGTCGCTGTATACCAAGGCATCTTGATTCTCTTCTTAAAGCACTCTCAGCAATTGGTCTCGAGATTACAACTGAAGAAGAGAGTATTACTATTTCTCCTAAGAAATCTAAAAAACCAATTCATCTTGAAACGCTTCCCTATCCAGGTTTTGCTACAGATCTTCAAGCACAACTTTGTGCTCTCCTTTGCACTATTCAAGGAACTAGCACTATCACAGAAACTATTTTCCCTCAACGTTTCATGCATCTAGCAGAACTAAAACGGATGGGAGCTTTGATAGAACTTGATGGAACTCTTGCAACCATCACAGGAATTCCGCAGCTCAGTGGAGCTCCCGTTATGGCCAGTGATCTTCGTGCTTCAGCAGCTCTTGTTTTAGCGGCACTCTCTGCTGATGGTATTACTGAAATTAATCGTGTTTACCACATCGATCGCGGTTACGAAGCTATCGACCAAAAGCTCAATAATCTTGGAGCTCATATTGAACGTAGGTCAGCTCAGGGGTAGTGAAAATCCTGTAGCTACCAACGTAAATTTACAGAAAATTAACAGGGATGGAAGCGATGAATGCGATGGAAGGGATGACGGAGCATAATTAAAAATGACGTATATAAAAATGAATGTCCGAAATCAAATAATGATTAGATCTTCAGTAATCAATACTCTTTTTCTACCATCCCTTCCATCGCTTTCATCCCTGTAAATTTCTTTTCTTTTCCTTATCAGTGTATAGGGATTCATAAAGCCATCCAACCTGCATTGCGGCTTGGACAGCACTAAAGTCGCGCTCAACTTTAGACCGTGCATTTTCAATTAATTGCTTTTGATGATGCTTATTATATTGCAGGAATACTTGCGCTAAGATTTCGCTATTATCTGCTGGAACCAAAGTCCCATAGCGCCCTCCCTCTAAAGCATGATGGATTCCCTCTAGATCAGTGCTCACCACAGGAATTCCCGAAGCCATTGCTTCAAGAATAACCATTGGTAATCCTTCAAAAGAAGAAGTAAGAGCAAAGAGATCAAAGGCTCTATAAAGAGAAATACGATCTTGAACTTGTCCTAAAAATCGAACTTGCTCCGCAATCCCAAGCTCTCTAGCTAGCTTCCGCAAGACTTCTTCCTCAGGACCTGTTCCCGCAATAAGAAAAATGGCTTGCAAACCTTGTTGCAGTGCCTTCTTAGCTGCTTGTAAAAACATTTTTTGATTTTTTTCAGCAGCCAAACGCCCCACTGTTCCAATAACAATATCCTCTTCTTGTAAGTTAAAGAGTTGGCGAGCTTCTCTCTTTTCGTTCACAGTAAAGGGGCGAAAAATTTGTGTATTCACTCCATTGGGAATAACGGTTATGTCACCGGAAGAAAGTGCTTCATAATGCATCAGAAAATTTTTAACCTCAGGAGCAACAGCAATTGTATGTGAAGAAAAACGATGCATGATGGCATCGATCAACATAGAACCCACACCTCGAAAACGAAGATCGGCACTTGCATGATCATGCACAATACGGGGCTGCTCACCCACCATGGCAGCAAGCGGTTTTGCAATCCAATTGGCTCCTGAAAGATGAAAATGGAGCAGATCAAACTGTCGTTGCAATTGAACAAACGAAGAAAAATAACGAGGAGGCCAAAGTGAAGGAGACAGAGAATGAACTTTGATTCCTCGTTGTTCTAAGATTTCTGCAAAGAGCCCTCTCCCGTGCATCACGGCAACTTCACAATGCCATTTTAAAGGATCAGTGAGTGTCACCAAATCTAACAAGACGGCTTGGGCACCACCTAGGCCTAGATGATCGATTACATGAAGAACACGTTTCATTAAGAAGAAAAATTAGTGAGCTCAAACTGAACTGAAGTAAAAAGAAGAAGGAAGAAAATAGCCACAAAAGAACACAAAAAACACAAAGAACCAGAACACACACAAAAGAATTTAAGATAAAGAATATTCACTATCTTGAAAAATAATGAGGGGGCAGAAGTTGATATTCTGCTTCAACATAAAGCCCCAATAGCAGCGAAACAGCTTAGGCTAACTAATCAATCAAGTTCATCGCCAAGTTTTTTTTTGTGTTTTTTTGTGTTTTTTTGTGTTCTTTTGTGGCTATTCCTTCTGCCTGTTACGGTAACATTAGTCAGATAAAGGTTTTAAAAACGCATCCACATTCTTTGCATTACAATGCCACTCCTTAACAAAACGTGCTGACTCCTGTTGAGCAAAAGCCAAGTGTTCTTGATTACTTAAGAGTTGTTCAATCCCTTCTATTAATAATTCTTTTTTATTACCAGCACACACTCCAACAGAAAAAAGATGGAACATTCCATCGGGATCAACGGACAAAGAGGCAATAGCTGTATGTCCAAGCCCCGCATGAATAAAGGTATTAGGGACACCTTCATCCAGAGATGTATTTATAAAAATCTTAGCCTCATTGAAATGATGCTGAATCTCTCGATAAGGCACTGTTTCAATAAATTCAACATTAGCTAGCTGAGCTGCACGTTGTTCTACTTCTTTCCAAAGTTTTTTGTCTTGAAGTGAACAGATCATGCGACATCGTGCTTGAGGAAAACGTTCGGCAAGTTCTAGAAAAAGGAGGGGTTGTTTTACAGGATGACAACGTGCCACCCAAAGAAGATCAATTGGTTTTGGTATTATTTCAACAGAAGCAGAAGTACTCTGCTGTAAAAGCAATCGTGTGACAACACAACTCATCCCTTGCGCTCTAAAGAGGCGTGCTTGATATTCTGTAATCCCAAAACGTGCATCACAAAGATGGATTCCTCTCTCAAAGAAATAACCCCGAAGAGGATGCACGGAACGAAATCCTCCATCAATTTCTGAATCAAGAGCACAGATAAAAAGAAGGCGATAAGGAAAAAACGTGCGCAGTTTTGCTAAAAAATAGAGCAAGGATGTCCACCCATAGACAACAACAATATCAGGCTTCTCTTCCCAAAGAACAGCTGTCATTCGAGGCAACGCTAAAAGCGTATCTCCTAATTTTCCGGTATCAAATCTTCCAGCTGTACGTACTTTAACCCCTTCCCAAGTAATACCATCGACCTGCCCTGTTTCTGCAGCTAACAAAATCACATTATGCCCTCGTTTGATAAGCTCTCTTGATAGAAGAGCTACCTGAAGTTCCGCTCCCCCAGAAGCCCTCTCTGAAGAGGGATCGAGCGCAAGATGGGCATGCCCGGAAAGAAAAAGAAATTTCATTAGGAAACAAAGAAAAAATTAACAGGGATGGAAGGGATAACAGAAAAAGAATACTGACTGTTAAAAATCTATCATTATTTGATTTCGTACACTCATTAATTTTATACACGCCCTTTTTTGATTTAGGCTTTACCATCCCTTCCATCGCATTCCTTACCGTATACAAAATAGCGAAAAGAATTAATTAAAAAATCGCAAGAACGAATGGGATGGAAGGGATAGAGACAACTAAATACCTACAATAAAATATTAAACTCTTAGGATAATTTGATAAGAGCCCTGATAATTTATTTTCCTGAGTTTATCCTCTGTTATCCATCCCTTCCATCCCTGTTAATTTTTCTGTTTTTTCTGTTATCTCTATTCTTTTATCTTTGTCGATCACTTCAAAATGCGTGCTGGATTTCCTGCAACAACTGCTCCTGCGGGCACATCATGAAGAACGACTGATCCTGCTCCAATCACTGCTCCATCGCCAATGACGACAGCACCAATAATGACGCTATGACAACCAATATCAACATTGTTGCCAAGTATTGGAGCGTCATTTATTCCTCTCTTTGTTCCAAGAGTTGTACTATGCCGTAAAGTGCAGTTTTCTCCAATGATTACCGATTCATGAATCACCGTTGCAACACCATGAAAAAGACGAAGAGACGGTCCTATTATTGCTTTATAACTTATTTCAATTCCTAAAATCCAAATAACCCAAAGTTCATAAAAGGCAAATAAGGGAAATCCAATCCATCTCCAAGCTGGAGGAAGACGGTGAAATCGCTGTGCAATACGCAGTAAAAAGAGCACCATTTGACTGCGTAAATTTCCACGATTTACGGACCAGTCTTGAAAGATATTTTGCAGACATTCAGATTCCTCCTCCTTCGGAGGAAGAATCTGAATTAAATGATCGGACTGCGAAATAATCATGTGCATTGCATACTTTTTTACTGTTTCGTAGTCAATGAGCAAATATTTAGGAGTTTAGAGGAAAAACTGCAATAATGAATATTAAACCCCTAAACATTTAAGCTTTTAAACATTTCCCATGATTTTCTTTTTCTTACCAGAAGAACATTTTCCTGATGCTCATTGGAGAGAAGCTCTGAAAAAAAAAGAAGTTTTCTCTCTCGAAGAAAATGGTAAAAAAGCTACTCTTCACTACTGGATTTATCAAACGTGGGCGCTTCTTACAGAAGCTGCTATTCCATGTCAACTTGTTCATCAAATACCACAAGAAGGCATTGTCATCGCCCTAAGTGGCTCCTTGCATTCTTTGCTCCATACTGCATCTCTATTTCTTGTTGATATTGTCGCTGATGGTCTTCCTCATCCTTCGGCTCAGCTCCATTTGCTACAAAATAAGGCGCATGCTCAACGCCTCCCTCGCTCCCTTTTTATTCCTCACTGGCCTCAACCTGGCCTTATTCCTAGAGATTCAGTGCGAGGCAACCGTTTTGAAAAGATCTGTTTTTTCGGCGATTCTAATAATCTTGCCCCTGAACTCTGTTCTGAAAAATGGAAACATCAGCTCTCTTGTGAACTAGGACTTCTTCTGGAGTGTCGAGGAGCTTCGTTCTGGCATGATTATCATGATACTGATTGTGTTCTTGCCATTCGGGATTTTTCACGATCACGCCAGCTTCATAAACCGTCGACCAAGCTTTATAATGCCTGGCTCGCAGGAGTCCCTTTTATTGGAGGGAGAGACTCCTCCTATGCTGCCGATGGCCATCCTGATAAAGATTATCTTGTTGCCACTTCGCCAGATCAAGTTTTAGATCATCTCCGAAGACTTAAGGAAGATCATGACTTTCGTCAGAACCTTATCACCCAAGGAACTCTTTCAGGAGCCACTTTCACTAGAGAAGCAACGTTAGAGCGTTGGAAACAACTGATTCAAGAAACGATTCCTCAACTTGCTAAAAATTGGTTTTCTCTTTCTCCAAGAAAGCGCCGTTATTTTTCTCTAACGCAACACGCTGTTTGTTTTCTTGATCAACACTTGAGATGAATCTGAAAAAAAGAAATTAACAGGGATGGAAGCGATGGAAAGGATGGTAGAAAAAGAATACTGATTACTGAAGATCTAATCATTATTTAATTTCGTACACTTATTAATTTTATGCACTCCATTTTTAAATTTATGCTCCGCTATCCCTTCCATCGCATTCCTTGCCGTATATTAAAATAGAGGTGGGCGTCCAGTCACAGCTGCGCAGTGACTGAAATAAAATAAGAGTTTTTTGTTTTATCATTATCTTTCCTTAAAAATTATAACCAGTATTCCTGGGAAAAAGAAATTAACAGAATCGCACTTAGGAAAACCTTTAACCTCTCTTCTTAGCACTAATTGTTCAAGTATCAGTTATGAAGACATATTCAAACTAAACTGCCACCTTTACTTCAGTCGTCGCACAGCGAGGACTGAATGCCTGACACGAGAACGAACGCGATGGAAGGGATAGAAATACCTAAGTAAACACAACAGGCTATTAAACTCTTAGAACAATTTGATAAGAATTCTGATGATTTGTTTTCTTGATTTAACCCTCTGTTATCCCTTCCATCCCTTCCATCCCTGTTAATTTTCTGTAAATTGGCGTTGGTAGTCGCTACATTCTTTATGAATTGTCTAGATTCTCTATCGCAAATCTCACCAATCAATAACCCTCAGCCAGAATCTGCTAATTCTGTAGAGGAAACAATTGCTCGATTTGCATCCTATGCCAAAGAAGCTGCAACTGCAGGCAATCAAGAATTAGCGGAAAGGTGGACTCTAGCGGCACAAGCCGCCAAGGATTTTTCTTATTATCATTTTACTTATCAGCAAAACTTTCTTGGAAAAATTCATACTAGTAAGGACCTTCCTTTAGCAGCTCCTTGGAATGACTCTATTAAGAATACTCAAATTTCCGCAAGATACATCACAGAATCCCTAGCTGCTGCTAAGAATGGAAATATAAGATTAGCACAACAGCTAGCGTTGAACGTCCAAGCAATCAGTGAAGCGACAGCTCTCTATCACTACTGGTCAATACGGGCTAACCAAAAAGCATTGCTTCTTTTTCATGTTGATGAGCACTCTGCTGCAGCATTAGCTCTTCATTATAGAAGCAAAGCCTTAGAAGCAACGGCAGCACAAAATCCTACCTTAGCTCAACAATGGGCAGAAGCCGCTTGTCTTGCTCAAGGATCCGTTAGAAAAACTAAGATTGCTCAAGCAACACAAACTCAATTAGAGAATAAAGTCTTAGCCAACCGTTGGACCCTCGCTGCTTATTGGAATTATCTTGCGACAATTCTTCGAGCTAATGTTGCACAAGCTCTTGAACACGATGATTCCATCCTAGCCCACTATTGGCATGAAATTGCTATCTGGGCTGAGAACGCCTCAACATATAGAGTCAAGGTTGTCAGCGCTACTCTAGGAGGAAATAATATCGCAGCTAATTATTGGACCACTGCTGCCTGTTGGGCAGGGAATACTTCCAACTATAAAAAATTTGAACTAGAGGCTCACCAACGAGGAGAAAAAGAAGTACCTCACCAATGGAGTGAGGTTGCTCTCCATGCTGAACAAGCAGCAATTTATTATACAAAGGCTGCTCAGTCAGCTATGAAGTGCTTTGGTTTGCCTTCCTACTATTGGAGAAAGATGGGCTTGAGAGCAGAACAAGAAGCTAGAGTCTGTCTTCAGGTGAACCAATTTTAAAAATGGATTTTTATTTTTCTTGATGACTGGCTTCACATTAGACAAGTAACGAGTAAAGAGTAACGGGTAACGGGTTTATTTTGTTGCCTACGGCAATGAAGTTAAAAAGTTGCTCACTATAACTAATTAATTTTCGAAAAAATGATGATTTTTTGAGTATTTATATTTTTCATTATTTAACTTCAAACCCTTTCCAATAAAAGATCTGATGATTCAGATTCCAGTTATATTCTTATGAAAATTTCTTTTTTTATACCGGAATCATCACTTCCTAACCAAAAGCAACATAGCATGGGAACTATTCCAAGCTGGATCTATCAGACTTGGTTACTCCTTCAAACGATAGGAATCTCCTGTGACCTCGTTTCTCAAGTACCCAAAGAGGGTATTGTTATTGTTCACGGAAATTCTTCTGCCACTTTTCTTAATGATCCTCATCAACTTCCTAAAGATCTCTTTATTGTTGATGTAGTCGCTGATGAGTTCCCCCATCCTGCAGCTCATTGTTACCTCGTGCAAAATAGAGCTCATGCCAAGCGGCTTCCTCGTTCTCTCTTTATTCCTCATTGGCCTCAACCCAATCTTATTCCACGTAATCCTGAACGAGGCAACCAGTTCGAAAATATTTCTTTTCTTGGTACCTTAGGAAATTGTGATGTTACAATCCTTTCGGAAGAATGGAATGACCGCTTGCGTCGTGAAGTAGGAGTCTACTTTGAGTATAAAAAAGATCCTATTCACTGGCACGATTACAGTACTACAGACTGTATATTAGCCATTCGGGATTTTTCACGGTCACAGCATTTTTATAAACCAGCCACTAAACTTTATAATGCATGGCTGGCAGAAGTTCCTTTTATTGGTGGTAGAGACTCTGCTTATGCAACTGATGGTCATCCAGGAAAAGATTATCTTAGAGCAACTTCTCTTAACCAAGTCGTACAATACCTCCAGAGATTAAAAGAAGATCATGCTTTTCGTGCAAGCCTTGTTCATCAAGGACAGCTCTCAGGAGAAGCTTTCACACGACAAGCAACCTTAGAACGCTGGCAAACCTTAGTCCAAAAGACTCTGCCCTTACTTGCTTCACATTGGTTAGCGCTCTCTCCAAGTAAGCGCCGTATTTTCTCCTTAACACAGCAAGCATTTTGTTGTTTTGACTATTTTTTCGCTTGAGCCTGATCACTATGGTTAGTTCTCTGCCAAGCTTCTGCATACATTTTAGCTAATTGTTGCCGAGAATAACATTCCTCTTTAGCCTGTGTTAACGCTTCGTTAAAACAATCTCTTTTTGCCTCTTTCTCATCCTGTTCTGCATTTTGAAAAGTGATCTCTGCTTCTTGATCCCAATCGCTAGAGACATTACTAGTCAGCTTGCTACTACTAGAAGTACCTACTCCTTTCTGATGCACATTCCATTTTTCATCAGCTTCTTGGAAAAAATTATTTTCCACATGATTAATACTGATATCTCTAAAACCAAAAACTCCAATGTTTGCAGCTGTAGTACCTTCTCCAACGCGGGTTGTTTCTTCTAAAAATTCTCCAAGCTCTTGACCTACCCTATTCATCTGGGCAAAGAGGCCACTTGAGCCAATAAATAAAAACGAAAGAAGTATTAAAAATGTTTTAAGAAGAGTTTTGGGGGGATTTGTCATGGGGGGATTTGTCATGGGGAGGGTATTAATGAAACCATGCAAGTTTTAACCGTGATAGTGTTAAAAGTTGGAAGGGGCGAAAAGATACTTTATTGCCGCTTAATGTCAATAAAAAACGAACCTTTTTATCAGAAAAAGAGCTAATTTATGAATAACCCAGGCTGCAAGTAATTTGCCTCTCTTAATCAAAGTCTTCTATCAACATTGCTCTAAAAACATCGTTATAGGTCTTTGCAATAGCCCTATATCTTTCAGCTTTCACTGCATTCATCGTAGGCTTTCTCATTCTATCTAGAGCGATATGCTGAGAACTTGTATTCATGGTCGCTGAGGCTGATGAAGAACAAGGAGTCGACGGCGCGCAGAAGTTGAGTGTACAAGAGCTACTCGATGCTTTGAGCACCGGCGCGACGAAGTTATTCACAGCTTCAGTAGAGCATGAATGCAGGTTCTGAGCCTCTTGAGCTTTCTTCTGAGTCTCTCCATAGAGATCAGTCAAATATTCACGAATAAAAAGGACCTCTTGAGTTTGTTGTGAGATTTCACAATAATTTAAAACTTTTTTATAAAAATTAGTTAGGGCCTCCTTCTCGGCCTTTTCTGCATTCTGAAAAGCGCTTTCTATTTCTGGATCATGAGTGTTAGAGGCATTGCTAGTGACCTTTCTTCCATTAGAATTATCTAATTTTTCATGATACGCATTCCATTTTTCATCAGCGTCGTGAAAACAATTATTTTCCACAGGATGGATGTTGATCTGATCTCTCACAGGTAACACTCCAATGGCTGCGGCTGCATCACCTTCTTCGACTTGGAATGTTTCTTCTAAAAATCCTCCAAGCTCCTGACCTGCCCGATTCATTTGAGCAAAGAGGCTACTCGAATTAATAAATAAAAATGAAATGGCCAGTATTGGAAATATTCTAGGGAGTGTTTTGGGAGTGTTGTTCATTTTCATAGAGGTTGATTTTATGTTTTTGCACATAATAATGCTTAGAAAATTGCAGAACGAAAAATATAGATCAAGCCTTACTTAATTAAAGAATTTTTATCTCCATTTCTTTTTGCCTCCTTCTTCTGTAACTATTCGACCAACAGGACGAATAGTTAGTTTAAGTTATAAGTTTAAGTAACCTGGATATTTCATACTAAATCTACTACGGCATGTAGAAGACTGATAACTACTGCGTTGAACTCGGATCTTTCCTAGGGCAGTATGAAACATACAGCCGCGTCGGAAAAATCCTTCGTCCGCCTTGTATTTATCAGCCTTGCACAGCGCCTCGCAACGATTTAGCATGAAAATCCAGGTTTAGTTGATTTTTGGTTACTTCGTGACAAGGTGAAAAGTGAAGCGGAATTTTTATTTGCTCCTAATTTTTTACTCTCGAAGGCGCTTCAGCAAAGGATTCTAATACGCTTAGACAAATTTTATCGACTGGGTTAACCCTAATATTTAGAGCTTGTCCGGAAGTGAACCGATTTTGAAAATGGATTTTAATTTTTACTTGGTACCTGGCTTAGCTACAGACATGTAACGAGTAACGAGTAAAGGGTAACGAGTTTATTTTGTTGCCTGCGGCAATTAATTGAAAAAGTTGCTCACTATAACCAATTAATTTTCGACAAAATGGCGTTTTTGAGTATTTATATTTTTCATTTTTGAACTCTGAACCATCTCCAATAAAGGATCCGATGATTGAGGACAGACTCTATTTACCTTCTTCTTTTGTGTTTCTTTGTGTTCTTTTGTGGTTAATTTTCTTCTCTTCTTTTCCGTATTCTTTGTGGTTAATTTTTTACTAACGTCCATAGCGTTCCCAAAACCACTTCACCGTAAACTTTGGATCAACGCACAAAGCCGTTCCTATCTCAGCCATCATAGACAATAAAGAAGCACTACTACTTCTAGCACTTCCTGCAATTTTTAAATGATAGGAGGCACAGAGACGCTTAGCATCGAAAAGAACAGAAGAGTCTTTTCGCTTCGATGATTGAAGCGATGATTGAAGAACATTGTAGAGTTTCCAAAATTGTTTTCTCTTACTTAGGCTAAGACCGCTTCGAAATTCTGCAAAAAGTTCTCTCTCTTCCACGTTAAGCTGTCGTCCAAAAGCTTTTTGTTCTTCTCGCTCGGAAATAGCTTGAGCCTCCTCAAAAGCTGTCGAACGCCCTACTTTTGAGAGAGAAGATTCCAAGTGACGATAACTCACTAAGCGTTCAGGAAGATTGGCCACACAATGTTCTGCCATCATTCGCGTCCAGAGATCGTAATCTTGGGCAATACGATATTGCGTGTCATACCCTCCCAAGGTACATGCAACCTCCGTTTGAAACAAAACAGAAGTATGTAAGAAAGGATTGAGAATCGGAGCACTCCATCGAATGAGTTCTTCTGTCAATGGCAGATCAAGCAATCCTGTCCGTCGATCATGTTCATCAATAATAAAACCAGATGTTCCAAGAAGTGCTAGACTTGGCTCCCCAGTAACTCTTGCAAGCTGCTTTTCAAGCCGTGTAGGATCAGAGAGATCATCGGCATCTTGCCGTGCAACCCATCTTCCCCTAGCCTCTTTCAATCCTTGATTCAGGCAAAGTGTCTGTCCCTTATTGCATTCGTTACAAATGAGACGAATCCGCCTATCCTTGGCAGCGTACGCTTCCATTATCTCTAACGACCGATCGGTAGAAGCATCATCAACAATGATAAATTCCCAATTACTGAATGTCTGATCAAGTATACTCTCAATAGAAGCAGACAAATACTTCTCCGCATTAAACACGGTCATTAGGGCAGAAACTAAGGGCAATGGCTGTAAGGAAATCAAATTTTTTGATGAATGTTGTGACATATGTTATATTACTAAAGACCACAAAGAACAAAAAAAAATTATGATAAAATCACTCTCTTTACTTCTCATCGCTATTGCTATGACAGCGACTTCTTGCTTAGCACAAGAAAATCCCAATGCGGAAGCTCCCTCTAGTCAGGAAATTCCTGTTGTTTCCGATAACAGCACTCCTCCTCAAGAAGTCACATCACCCCAAGAACCTCTTGCTCCCTATGAGATGACACTCACATTGAAGAAAAAACTCACCGCTCAATCGATCACCCTACAACCAGGCCAAGACCTTATTATCTATATTAATAATCCTCATTCTTGGCAGAATGCCGATAGACCAGGATTTGATCTATCATTACCTGGCAATGATCTTAATGATTCTATCAGCTGCTTTATTGATACAGAAGATTGGGGTGTAGGATGGAGCTTTTGGGAACATGATGCTCTTCCTCTTGAAAAACAGTGCGAACTAAACACCGATGGAAATCCTATGTCGTTTCACTTTAAGGCTAATCATAAAGGCGTCTCTACAATAAAATTCATGGTCAAACCTATTCAAAAAGGTCCTTTTGGAAATATCACCGTTACTATTCAAGACATCCAGTCCCCGCTGCGCGACGACTGAAGTAAAACAAGGTTAAATTAAAGTCCACTCATTAATTTTTCTGCATCTCTTTTTTTGAGCGCTTTTGTGACTAATTTCTTACAGCCTAGTACCTCATATCACCTAAAAGTTCGGATTAAATTGGGCGAAAAAAGGGGTCAGCTACCTCATATGAGCACCGTAGGTGATCATGTGTGGGACTGACCCACTTTTTGGCGAATGCAAAATTATCGTTGATATAAGATACTAGTATTTCTTTCAAATTTTGTTTTCTCAACGTCCATTTTAAAAAACGGCAATAGAGTTCTTTCCAAACTCGCTTATGCTAATGAAGTGCAAGGAGTCGACGGCGCACAGAACCTGAGTGTACAGCAGTACTCGATGGTTCAAGAATGAAACTTTTATTCCCATCGTAACGAGACGTAGCGTAAGATCGATGAGGCAAGGAGGACGAAGAATTTTGATGCAGGGCTGTATGTTTCATACTGTCCAAATCAAAATTTAAGTCTAACGCAGCATTCATCGAATCTTACGCAAGTCGCAGTAGATGGGAATAAAAGTTTCGTTCTAACACCGGAGCGACGCAGCAATTCATTAGCAGAAGTAGAATACCAGGTGGTCGGGAGACCGCGGGATAGACTGCGAAGAGCAAAGCTAGAGCAGCCCGAAGGGCGAGCCGAGCGGGAGCGAGCGAGTCAATTTGGAGAGAACTCTTAAAAAGATTTTTCTATGACGTTCAACCCAACGCTCCTCATCAAAGAGCGCCTCACCCCTTATCCGTGCGGCAGTGGCATAAGAATCGAAATGAGGAAGGATTTCCATCACACCAGCAGCTAATTCAGCTCCTGTGGGAGTAATCATCTGATCCCAACTCAATGGTGCAGGAACTAAAAAACCACAATCATTCCCCACAAGCTCAGGTACACCTCCTGATGCCGAGCCCACAACAGGGCAACCAGACGCCAAAGCCTCTACTACAACTGTTGGACAGGGATCAAGGTATTTAGGATGGAGCACAATATGATGTGCTTGATAAAGTTTCACCGCTTGATCCTGCGTGAAAGCGGGCAATAAAGTGACAACTGCAGTGAGTCCTAGACGTTCTATTTCACGACAAATACTCGCCTCGCCTCCTCCCCACTGAAACTTCCCTGCGATCGTGAGTACTGCTTCTTGACCAGCATCACGTACAGCTTTCAAGCAATGAAGTGTTGAGAGAACACGCTCCGCGTAACCATGCGTTCCAAGGGCCAGTAATCGCAATGGAGATATTGGCGGTCTTTCAGAAAGTGGAAAAAATTTCTGCAAATTAACTGGATTCAAAAGCACCTCGCTAGGAACCAAAGAAGGACCAAGAAATCCCTCTGCGGAATCACGACAAAAAATACTTTGATAAATAACATAATCTGCCTGCGCGCGAAGCCGTCTCATCGGAGCATTATGCCGTTCTGATGCCTTACCAGCCCACGCTGGATAGCCCACACCATTTTGATTCCAGAAAAAAGGAATGCCACGTTTGCGGCAGGTCTTCACCAAATCTTCCGCAAACTTCGGCTGAGCACTACTGACAAGATAAAGAATGTTAAAATTCTTCTCATTATTTTCCATTGCCTTAGAACCTGTTTTCAAAGTCGCTGAAGCTGATGAAGAGCAAGGAGCCTCGGAGCGCAGAGCCCGGAATGTATAGGGCATACCTGAGGACTTGAGCACCGGAGCGACGAAGCTCTTCGCTGCTTCAGTAGACTGTGGAGACAGGTTCTTGCGGAGTGCAAGGAGTTTGACCGCACCTCCATGGATAATAGATTTATTTTCTAACACACCTCCAAAACCGACTACTGGAGATGGATTAGACGATCGCCGCAAGGAACGGCGCTTCCATCGATAAAGAAGACGTTGTGGTAAATCTAACAATCTCAACATTATTTTCTCTTCTGTGAATATCCACGTCACTTTATTTTTATGAAATAAAGTGACATTGATAAAATTGGCCTAACATGTAATCGAAGACTCAGGACCTGTTTTTAAAGTTGCTGAGGTTGAATGAAGGATAAGGAAGCCTTGGAGAGCAGAGCCTGGAATGTATAGGGCATACCTTGAGGACTTTTAGAAATGGATAAAACTATTCGCTCTAACACCGAGTAATTTCGTATTCCACTAAAAAGGAAAAGGGGTCAGTCCCGTAACTCATTACTTTGTTAATGAATTAACTGGTACTGACCCTTTTTTTGCCCAATTTGATCCGAATCTTTAGTGACTCAGAGTACTTATTACCATTACTTCAGTCGCCATATAGTGACGACTGAATGGTAATGTAGGTACATCGACTTGTTTTATTAACAGAATTCCTCGATGTTTTGTTTTATTTTTTCAAGTTCTTTCTGTAGGTTTTTTCTTAAGTTTTCGCTTTTTTTGGCCTTATCATTATTTCTTGCAGCTCTAAGTTTTGGGTCTCTTTGCATGAGAGCAGCTAACGCCTTATCAGTATTCGCTTCCGCTCTCTTTAAGACATCAAGATTTGCTCTAATTTCAGTTATTTTATCAAGTTGTACTCTCATCTTATTAGAGAATTCCGAAGCACTTTGGTCATCAATATATTCTGGCACAATTTCTTGATTGCCTATGCCAAGCTTTGACAACGCTTCCATTTTTCCTGCTTCTGTTTTCATCATAATTCTTCCGAGTGCTGCTACTTTGTGCTCGTCACAAAAATGTTTTGTTAGAAAATCAAGTTCATTCTTGTCAACTGTCAAAACCCCTTGTTCTGGAGTATAATTACAAACACTTGAGATTATGTTCTCCAATGCCTGTCTTGCTTGTTGAAGAGCTACCACAAGAGTCATTTCTTCTTTAATAGTAAAGAACATATTATTCAGTATACTAATCGTCTCTGTTGAATCACCTGCTGTGAAATCTTCACCAGAAGAAGTGTCTCCTTCTCCGAGTTCACTAGATTTAGTATTTTGACTTAGAGGACTTCCTATATTCATTCCAGTTAATACGGTGGTTATTTCCTCTCCAGTACTTTTTCCTTCTGAAACTTCAACTTTTGAAGCTTTAGCTGTTTTATTATTAGGAGATGTGATCGAAAAACTAGATGAAGGAGATACCACAGGTTCTTCTTTACCAATTTTTCTTAGAGCCTCTTCTGGCCAGAATGCAATCCAAGCAGCTTTATCAGCAGTAAGGCAAGACTGTGCACGATGAATACCTCTTAACAGATAATCTTTTTTATTAAGGTATGCTTGCAGATTGCTTATTGCTTTATCTTCCTCAGTAGTAGCAAGTTGCTCTAAAGCGTTAGCTTCTGGAGAGTTATTTGGATTATTTAACTCATAACATTTATTTAAGTTTTTTCTTGCTTCGATAAACTCATTTTCTAAACGCATTTTAGCATCAGGATCATTAATTGCAAGTGCTTTATTAGCAACAGTTACATTTGTCCATTTGCTTAACGCTTCTTTAGCTTTTGCAAGTCTATCTTGAGCTTCTTTGAGATTTGTTTTAGCATTATTAGCTGCAATTCTAGCATCTTTAGCTTTTTGTGCAGTTTTATCAAACTCTGCTTTAAGAGTATTGATGATTGCCATCCCCTCTGCTTCTAATGCTGTTAGTACTTGCTCTGAAGCCCTAATTCTCTCTTCCCAACGAGATGATGTAGTACTTCTTGCAGCAAGTCTTGCAACTTTTGTATAATAATTTCTAGCGTGTTCTTCTTCTTCCTCGGCATTCATTTCAGTTTGAGGAGCCACTTCTTCGAAGTTTTGAACGACCTCAGCGGCGACTTTTTGTTGTTCAGCTGCGGCTTCTAAACTCTTTTGAGCTTCTTTAAACTCCTTTTTTATAGCTTTCTCATTGAAAGCACTAGCCACTTGTCCTAAGACACTGGGAATGAAGGCAGGTGAAAGTCCAAGAAAATTGACATTCAGCAATGCTTGACCAGCTCCTTCGGCAGCTCTAGCAACCTTCCCCAAGAAGGTTTTATGTTTTCTATTCGCTTTTTCAGCAAGCACAACTTTTTCATTTTCAAAAGCTTCTTTTGCTTTTTCTAAAAGAGCATCTTTGGTTTCATGCTGTTGTTGAGCACTTATTCTTTCATTCCATGCCTCTTTTGCACGATCCCATGCAGCATCAGCATTCTTAAATAATTCAGCACTTCTAAGAGGGGGAGATAGTTTAACAATTTCAACTGTTTTGTCAAGTACTGCTTTAGCGGCGTCTTTTTTAGCTCTTTCTGCAGGATCAACACTCATAAATGATGTTTTATTTACTTTAATAGCCTTTTTATTGGCCATTGCTATCCAAACTTTTTCAGCAAGCCATGACTGTTCAGCAGCTGTTTCATAAACTTGGGCAATATGAGCAAGGGCAACTGATTTGGAAGGATCACTTTGCCTTACCTCTTCAGATTTTATAAAAAACCTCTCTGCCTGCCCTTCGCAATTCAGTCTAGCAGCTTCTAACTTATTAGCGAATCCTTCTGCCGTTTTATCACTAATAGTTTTTTTGCCGCTAAATGTTGATTCTTTGGTATCTGAAATAAAAGAGGTCAACGCGGCATCTTTTCCACTAATTGCCTCCACTTTTATATTTTCAGCAACTTGCAGATCCTCTTCAAGACTTGCCCTATTCACTATTTCCTTAGCCTCTCCTGAAACTGGCCTTATACCAATGAGCCAATCCACTAAAGTATTTAGCTCGTCTAGACCCATCGGATTCATTTGCATCTGAGGAGCTAAATCAACACCCTCCTGAGACATTTGGACGATGGAACTATTTTGTTCTTGGGATCTATAATCGCTTTGCGCAAAAAGAGCCTGAGCGCTTAATAGACTTAATGAGATAGCAACGGTTTTTAATGTATTAGTTTTCATTATTTAGTTTTTAATTATTCGTCCAATAAGGCCAAATATAAGTTAAAAGTTTTAATAGTTCTTGGTTGGTAGTTGAAATTTTTATACTTTTGTTCAAAAATTTAAGAAAAGAAATTAACCACAAAAAAAACTTTAAGGCAAGTAAAGAGTAAAGAGCCCTAAAGCGATCAGCTCAATGCGCCTCATACCAACGATAATTTTGCATTCGCCAAAAAGTGGGTCAGTCCCACACATGATCACCTACGGTGCTCATATGAGGTAGCTGACCCCTTTTTTCGCCCAATTTAATCCGAATTTGTAACCAAAATCGTTCCCTCTAGGACTCTAGTTACCAAGACCGCTAGAAAAATCAATAATTGAAGAAAAAAAATCACTATCAATGACATCGTCGGTTACACCATTAACGTGAATTAATACCGGCCGGCAAGAATATCCCTTTGGGTATTTTAACGCCTCGATTTTTTTCTGAACCTCACCTATCACTGAGGAATCTACCAAGTTTTTAGAAAATTTAATTTCACAAATATACAGTGTGTTAAATTTGGTCTGAATTAAATAATCGATTTGACAACCTTGATAACGACTTGTTTTTCTCTGATAAAAAGGGTTTTCTGAGATAATTTCATCAGGCGTAATGTGTAGTGATTGATGGATCAGCTGTCGATTCTTTAATACCAAATTTTCAAATTGTAATCCCATAACTGTGTTCCATTCGGGCAACGCGGTTAATGATTTCATTTGAAAACTATTTCGATGAATTTTACTTAAATTTTTATCGATATATTTCAAATAAAATCGAACGTAATTATCACTTAATCTGTATTTACTTAATTTTAAATCTAAACCTGATCTGATATTCCAAGTAAAATCACGCGTAATAAACCCCGATAGTTCAAGCTCCGCAAGATAATCAGAAATACGCCCACCAGGATCAATGTTTAATAAATCGCAGATTTCATTTCTTTCCTTAGATCCAGTAATCAGCGCTTCAACTATTTTTTTATAAAACACACTATCTCGGAAAAACAAATCGGAAAAAATTTGTCGAAACTCATCAACCAATATAGCGCCCTTACTAAAACAAAGCTCTTTTATATTTTCCTCTGCTGAGTAATTGGGATTAATTTCTTCCAAATATTTAGGAATTCCTCCTGTCACTGCTAAAACTTTGAGTTTTTCGTAAGCCGAAATGTTTTTTGGCCAAAATTGTTTGCAAGCCGATAAAGGTAGTTCCTCCAATGTCAGAGTATATGAAATACGTCCAACAAATCCTGTACTACTCAAAATATTATTTTCAATCCAAGCAGAAGCTGAACCACAAACAACAAAAACAAGCTGCGCATTTTGTTTAAGATGATAATCCCAAAAATTTTTTATTTTTCCAAGAAAAGCCGAATTATCAATACCCATCCAGGAAATTTCATCAAACAATAGCAACACACGTCCCGTTTTAATACGTTCTCCAATGGCCCATAATGCATCACTCCAATCGTCATATCGTGCGAATGGCGCTTTAAATTGCTGCGCAATTTGTCTTGAAAATTCTTCCAGCTGATTTTTAGCTGTTATTCCTTTTTCAGGAGCAAGTCCTGCAAAACTATAATAATAATCAAAAGACTTTCCAAATTCTTCAATAAGTCGACTTTTACCTATACGACGACGTCCTCGCACTACAATAAATGAAGCAGATTTCTTTTTTGAAATTGCTCGTAACTTATTAAGCTCTGCTTGCCGACCGATAAATTTGGGCATTAATATTGGATCCATAAATTAACAAATGCTTGTTTAAGGATCCAATATAGCATGTATATTTGGATCCGCAAAATGAAAATTCCACGAGCACCATGGGGGTAGGGCTAATTCACCGAAATGCATAAACATGGATAAAAGAGGATGAAAGAAGAAGAAAATTAACAAGGATGGAAGAATACCACTGCCCGGGAGGGCGTGGGAGACTACGAAGAGCTTTGCTCGAGTAACCCCGATAGGGCGAGCCGAGCAGGTGCAAGCGAGTCAAATGGAAGGGATAAATACAGAGAGAAGCTTATTAATGAAAAAAGTTTTTTTGAAGTGCTTTGGCGTCATCTATTATTTCGTTGGGAGAATTAGCCCTGGGGATGGAGTGATAATTCCGGAAAGCTCTAGTACCTCATACCAACGATAATTTCGCATTCGCCAAAAAGTGGGTCAGTCCCACACATGATCACCTACGGTGCTCATATGAGGTAGCTGACCCCTTTTTTCGTAATACCTCATGTCCAGCCTGCTTTGCAAGTAGATCGATTGCATAGATAGGAGCGGGTGCTACTTTATTCAAAAGCTCAATTAACTCAGGTTTTAACCTAGAAACGTGATTAGAAATAGATGAGACTTTGTAAGGAGTTTGTTTCAAAAGGATTTTTACGAGCTCGTGGCATACCTTTACGGTACGTAAGAGATTGGAAAAAACATTTTGAGGCAAAGTATATTGCAAAAGATCGCTATTCGCTAATCACGTTTCTAGGTTTAAGCAATCATCTGAGAATGTGTTCACCATTTGGTTTTATCATCAAAGTGGCTGTAAAGTATCTTTGCAAAGATCTTTTATCTTCTTTGATATATTACGCTCAGGCTTCCAGCCTGTCGCTTGAGAAAAAGCAGTCGAATTAATAAAGGATCTAGAAACATCCCAGGCATAACGAGAGCGATGCGTTACGGCCACAGAAATATTTAATGATTTTTCAACCATGCTAACTAAATCAAGTACTGAAAAATTTTCTCCTGATCCGAGATTAAAAACTCCTTGTAAAGGAATTGTAAGGCTTGCTTGAAGGGCAGTTAGAAAATCATCAATCCAGAGATAATCTTTACTACAACACCCATCGCCCCAGATTTCCAAAGATTGCTGGTTCTGAGCTGAATTAATAATCCTTGGAAGAATTCCTTGAGGACGATCTGGATCTGAAGGAAAGCCAATAACATTCGTCACCCTCAGAATGATAGTTTGCAAGTGAGGATATTGTTCCAGAACCTGAGTAATGATCTCTTCTGCCTGAAACTTTCCTCGAGCATAGCCACTAAGAGGATGACAAGAAGCTGCTTCCGTTACAGATTCCTCTCCTGTATTGCCATAAACAGAAGCGGATGAGAGAAAAATAAATTTCGGAGAATTGTTGGATACAATAAGGCTCTCTAAGAGCTTCTTTAACAAGGGTAAATCTTCTCTCTCTTCCCTACCTGGATCAGTTTCACTCGTTAAGGGCACTGTACTCCATGCAAAATGAATAATGGCATCAAATAATTCTATTACCAAAGGATTACAAAGATCGTCTAGTTGTTGAAACCCTTCTCCACCAGTTCTAGAAAATAAAACTACCTTATAACCAAGCGATCTAAGAAAAGAAGCAGTTTGGTGAGCTAGGCGGCCACGGCCTCCAGTAATAGCAATCAAGCCATTCAGTCCCCGCTGCGCGGCGACTGAAGTAAAATAAGGGTTTTGTTTCATTGTTGTCTTGCTTGAATAAAAAATTAAAAAGTTTGCGCGCAATTATTCAACATCGAGCTACTTCCAATAAAGCATCTTATTATTTAGACTCTAGTTAGCAGTTACGTAGACATACTCAAACTAAACTCTCCCTTTTACTTCAGTCGCCGTGCAGCTAGGACTGAATGAGCACAACAATTTTCTTAACGCTTCCTGTGCAGAACTCATCGTAGGGAGTTTTGTTAGGGCTTGAAGTTCTTCTTTCGATTGTTTTGCAGCCTCAATAACAGTTGGTAACTCAAGAGAATTTTTATAAGGAAATCCGCCATGAAAAACCTGCTCATAATAAGCAGAACGTTCAGGATAAATAACAGGGCGACCTGCGACCATAGCACGCCAAATTTTTAGAGAAGCCAATTGATCGCTTTCTTCCACAACTAAAGGCTTTTCAGAACTCCCTTCTCCTCTTAAAGGAAAAGAAATCACAAGAGCTGGTTGGGAAAACGACTTAGCTCGTAAATTGACCACATCTTGTATGGAAGGGGTAACTAAAAAGGCTTCTTCAAGTAACTGATCTTGTGTTAACTGAGGCACAATCCATTGCACGCGCCGACAGTTTTCTTTTGCTCCGCACAAATCATCGGTTGGCCAACCAATCAATTCAATTCCATGCCCTGTTGCTGCACGTACAGAAATTCCAAAAACTCTTAACATGCGACCAACGCCTAAGAGAATCTCATCTAAGTCACTATTCATCCCTGCCTGATGATTCCATCCTACCTCTTTTGGTAAAGAAGATACCTTCAATCTTTGCCTTAGTCGATAAGCCAATTGTTTTTTTTGAAAACCAATCCACGATATTGGATGCTCATGTTGCACCTGAAGTTTTTTTTGAAAACTTGGATTAACAGAAAGTTTTTCATACAACCTTTGAAGTCCTTCAACCATAGATTGAGTCGTATGTGACTGATGCCAACGTTCCCATTGCGGCTGTAGCGTTGCATCAAGACTATTCTGTTGTCTATCATTTGTTATACAATCAACTGCTTCTGAAACTGTTCTAAAAAGTGATTCTTTTTCTAAAATATCCTTTGCCACACCGAGTGGTGTGCTGAGTACCTTACAACGACATGCTGCCGCTTCCATCACAGACTGAGGCCCTCCCTCCCAACGAGAAGGAATAAGATAAAGATCCGCAGCATTAGTGAGTTCATTTAATGTAGATCGATCTAAGATATTTATCCCAAAATCATCACCCTTAATAGACTTCTTTCTAAACTCTACTTCTGCTAATGAATTGCTGCGTCGCTCCGGTACTCGAACCATCGAGGACGTCTGTACACTCAAGTTCTGCGCGCCGTCGACTTCTTGCACTTCATCAGCATAAGCGAGTTTGGAAAGAAGTCTAATGTCATCTTTCCCAATAAATGTATAAGGGATTTCTTCTTGCTGTAACTCCTGACGCATCCAATGCCGCCGCGGCCCGGCAAGAAGAACATGAAATGGAATAGATCGCTGCTTCAGTTTTTTAAGAATAGCCACCATCAATTCGGGAGCCTTTTGCAACTTGGGTGTGGTTAAGTCAACTCCTTCGGTATCACGATGAAAATTGGCTATAATATAAGCTTCTTCAGGAAGACCAAATTTCTTTCGTAACGCCTTCTTATCAGTGATAGGAAAAAACAGCTCCGAATCAATCGTATAAGGTATGTACTCTACCGGCATCCCTAACAAACGAAACTGCTCCAGAGCCTCCTTAGAACGAGCAACCCAAAGATCTACAACTTGCTGTCCCCAAATAAAATCAGGCTGCTTAAGATAGAAAAAAGGAGGATTATCAGCATGAGCAATAACAAAAGCCCTCTTTAAAATTTCAGGAGCCACAGCACTCAACCCTTGCCAAAAAGGAGTATGAATAACCTCCGCATGAACTAAACTGGATTCTTCAACAACACCTTCCAATGCCTGACGCATCTGCCGTCGATCCTCATCCAAGGCCCATCCTTTCCCATCTCCTGGCATGAAGTGAACGCGGACGTTCAAATCCCCCTCCTTCGGAGGACGGATCTGAACCAAATTATCAGACTGCGAAGTTATTGTTTGAATGCATTGCATAGGTAAATGGAGCCTATCCAAAAGCAACCTAGTTTTAAAAATGGATTTTAATTTTTATTTGGTGCCTGGCTTAGCTACAGACAAGCAACCTAAGATAGATTACGAAGAGCATTGCTCGAGTAGCCCTTTTAGGGGAGCGAGCGAGTCAAATGGAATGATGGAAGAAAATAAAAAAGTTTAGTTTCTCACCCTGTCACGAAGTGACTAAAAGTCAACTTAAACTTAAACTCTTAACTTAAACTTACTATTCGGCCTGTTGGCCGAATAGTTACGATCAATCTTTGCAATAACTGCTGATATTCCATAGCCATTTTACTCCCTGAAGGAGGATCAGCGAGTAGCTTCTGCCTCAAATCAGGAAGTTTTTCTGCAAACGTTGTTAACGTTGTCTCTAAATTTTCTTGAATCTCCATTCCATAACGGAGCCCTTGTTCTACCGTGCCTCCAGAATCGCGATGATAGAGTAACGGCAACCCACATTGTAATCCCTCAGCAACATGCATCGCTCCGGGTTCATAACGTGAAGCGCTCACATACCCATGACATTGACGTAAAAGCATTGCTAATTGAGCTCCACTTGCTGGAGGAAAAGTACGAGCACTCTTCCAACGAATTTCCTTAGGCCAACGCCCAATCACCCAGAGCTCAAACTTCTTCTCCGTTTGCAAAGCAATCAATTCATCGATCTGTTGATAAATATCAAATCCTTTATTCCAGTTATCTGACCAATGGTGAGTTACTAAACGTAAAAAGGGGTCAGTCCCTGACTTTACGATTAGACTTCTTTCCAAACTCGCTGCTACTGATGAAGTGCAAGGAGTCGACGGCGCACAGGAGTTGAGCGTATATAACATACTCGATGCTCCAGGAGCGGATATTTCATCACCATCGTTACGAGACGTAGTGGAGACCGATGAAGCAAGGCGGACGAAGGATTTTGACGCAGGGCTGTATGCTTCATACTGCTCAAGTCCAAATTCAAGTCCAACGCCGCATTCATCGAGTCTTCCACAAGTCGTAGTAGATGGTGATGGAACTATCCGCTCCAACACCGGCGCGACGCCGCAATTCGCGGTATCAGTAGAGTTTCGAAAGAAGTCTATTGGATGAAAAAAACGCGCATCTGCACCTGGTACAATCACTGAATGCGCCTTGGAAGCATCAAACCATCGTGCCGCATGATGATCACGAAGCCATGCTGAAACAAAAACCGTATGATCTGCTACGCGATTACTCCGCTCAAGCAACTGATCCATTTCTGAGGACTCTTTACGCAAGTCATTATCATTAATCCGATGAATACAGGGAATCTGTGGATATTTTTCTTTAAGCCTTGCTACTTCTTCGACGCCAAAACTTGTTCCTGCAGAGAGCCCTGTATGCGTCATAACAACAGCATCAGGAACCCTTTTTAAATCATACTGCACTTTCCACCCATTATACTGAAGCCATCGACTCAATTGCGTCGTCCATTGATTAGCTCCACCCCAAGAACCTTTACGGGGTAGGAGATTGATAGCAACTGTGGCTACGGCGTGAGAATCTCGAGAAAAAAATTTCAAAGGGATAAAATGGTGAGCTTAAACTGAATTGGAATGACGGTTAAGGTGTATCGGCTGTTTTTCTGAAATCACTCATTCTATTTTTTGATGATCTTAAAAACTAATTAATCAAGTTCATTACCAAGTTTCTTTTTTTGTGTTTTTTGTGTTCTTTTGTGGCTATTTTTCTGCTTGTTACGGTGACGTTGGTGTAAAAATATTTCAGTGCAGTTCGAGCTCACAAGTCGTTCTCCGCTGCGCAGCGACTGAACGACTAAAAAAAAGGTGTTGCATCAATAGTCTGATATTCTCCACGAGCATAATGTTGTTGTTTCCATGAGGAGACATCAGAAACTCCAAAAAATTTATTTAAAAAAGAGCGAAAAAATCTTCTCATGCCTTTAATTTTTCCCCCTGAATAAGTCTCCATAATATTCTTACGAACTTTGGAAAGATAATTACTGCTACGAGGTATAAAGCAGAGATGAAGACAGCGTAATGGCGCATCATTCCATCCATATTCATCCTGAAGCAATCGTTTCTTCTGCCCATGAAAACCTTCTCGAAATTGTGGATCCCCTCCATGCAGTCTCTCTAATGTATTCCCATTCCAAGAAGCAATTGCAGAAAAATTATAAAGCTTTGTAATACTGCGACTAGGTGGCGCTAAATAACCCGATGCCGTCTCTTTTTTTTGATCAAGCTGATCGACATGAAGTACATTCCCAAGAATCATCCAATAAGAATTAAATTCACCTGAAAACAATCGTAACCGAAAGCCTCTAAGTCTTTCTGGATCGTAAATCTCATCACCATCCACTCCAAAGACCCAAGTAGAAGTGCCTGCAAATTGTTTCAATAACTCGTGAGACTCTCGCGGATGAGTAATCTGATGAAGCGAAAACTTCTGAGAATCACTTTCTTGAAACGAACGCAAAATTTCTACCGTTCCATCAGAAGA
>Ga0155638_1113_pt1 | contig 59144 bp, 46 predicted proteins | sample RifCSPhighO2_12_FD_107295 | JGI IMG/M metagenome (GOLD analysis project Ga0155638, IMG submission 107295) | Verrucomicrobia bacterium RIFCSPHIGHO2_12_FULL_41_10
ACTTGTTGTTTTTGCCGACAGCATGTTTCTCCAGCTCTGGCCTTCGATTATTTGGGCTATTCTCATTGGGATAGCCAGTACCTTTCGATGCTGGAAAGGAGCTTTATTAACAATACTCTTGGCGCTCTTGCCGATAGTAGCAGGATACATTTACTTTGGTGTTTCTTATTCCTCTGATGAATCATTCCTCGTCGCAGGGGTCATTCCTTACAGTGATGCTTCCATGCATTTTCGACAAGCAGCGCAGATGGCAGTGGATGGAGTAACACATACAGGTATGAATGGACGATTTCTCTACCCTGCCTATTTCTCATCACTCTTAACTATTACAGTGTTACATCTTCTCGGCGCGCAGGTTTTAGTAGGGCTTCTTTTTGCAGCGGCATTGATTGTTACTTTACGCGTTGTAGCGCGGTGGATCGGTGCTCCAGGGGCCATTGTTGTTGCATTAACTTGCTGGCTTTTTTTTAGAGCACGCTGTTCAGGCCTCGTCATGACTGAAAATCTTGGGATAACTTGTGGTCTTCTTGCTTTGACCGCGTTACTGATGGCCACTATGCGAAGGAGCCTTCTTTTGCTCTTGCTTGGAATTTTTATATTGGCCTTAGGTCTTTGTGCACGTCCAGGAGCGCTTGTTGTTTTACCATTAATGATTTTGTTTGCTGGATGGGAGGGATGGAGTAGATGGGGAAAAAGAGAGCATGAATGTTCGGCAAGCTCATCAGTAAAATGTGTTCCAATGAATCATCAGGATCCTTCTAATTCTGCCTGCTGTAGCAGGTCTCCACTTCCCTCTTCTATCTTTTATCTTCCATCTCCTGCCGCAGCAGCGGCATCTCCCACCTCTCTTAGACCGACTGGCCGAAGAGTCGCCTCATCTCTTATCGCAGCATTGCTCGCTGTTGTAATGATCATGGCAGCTTTCAGCTCTAATACCCTTCTTTCACATACGCTTTATCAAGGTAAGGTCATTGAGAATGGAAATTTTGCATTTACTCTTTATGGAATGCTTACGGGAGGGAAATGGTCCGACAATCTTTCTTGGTCTCATTGGAATGCACCACTTGTGATGAAGGAGAGCCTGAAATTAATTCAAGCAAAACCACAGCTTCTTGTCTTCGGCGCTGCCCGAGCTTACAAAGAAGCATTTTCTCGGCGTATCTTTTTTATGTTTAATCATGAGTCTCGTCTTGCCACGCTGTTGCTGCTTTTAGCTGCGGTCGGCCTTGTCGCTTTATGGAGAATGAAACCACTACGCCCGCATGCTCTTTGGTTGACGTTAATGGCTCTGGGAATTTTACTCTCACTTCCCTTTGTTCCACCGTGGGATGCCGCAGAGAGGCCATTTGCTGTAACAGTACCTTTTCAAGCTCTCTTTGCAGGTATTGGTCTTTTTGCTTTGCTTCGAATGGCAACAGTTCATAACTTATTTTCACAGTTGCCTTCAGCAATAAAGGGCTTTGTTGCTCTGGTATTAGAGCGGTTAGTATTTTATAAGATCCAAGAAAGCGTTACTAAAGAACCAAGAGAATGGTTTTCTTTATCTTTTTTATGGGTTCTTGTGGTAATAGTTTTTTCATTAAGCGTGCCGCTGCCACTGCTCCACAAGTTTGTTATTTTATACACTCAAGAAGAGTCTCGTCGAAGCTCTATTGAATTACATCCAGGATCGATGACTGTATTAAATGCTAAAAACTTTACTGATTTTCGTCGGCGTTTAGCGCCTTTTCTTGATCATAATCCACAAGAAGCAGTTCTTTTTTCTCTTGTTACTGATCAAACGGTATTAGGTATCAATTGGGGAAGTAAAAATTTTGATCGCTGTGCGGTTCTTAACGGTGTATCAGAGATGGTCGACTTTAAAGGATGGAGGGTCGATCAGCGACTTTGCAAGCGTTCAGATCGACCTCCTTTGGAGGAAGGACCTGAATCAAATAATCCAACTGCGAAATAGTAGTGCAATGCAATGCATAGTTTGTTCAGAAGCCGCCGAACAGATATTTTGGCCTTGTAGTCTGTAGTTTGTAGTCGATAGCCTATAATTCAGAACTCATCTCCGAAGGGGTGTGTGAAGGGTTATGTGACTTTTAGGTATTCAAATCCTTCCTGCTTCGGAGGAAACGACTTAGTCAGCAAATCGAATTTAAGTATTTACGATCAAATGAAGGTGCCGCATTGTTTGCGACCAAGGGCGGCAGCGTGCCTTGGTGCTATTAAACACATGATTACTTCGCTGCCCAATCATTTAATTCAGATCCATCCTCCGAAGGAGGGAGATCTGAATGCCTACGAACTAAGAACTAAGAACAGGCATTGTGCAACAATGCCTATTATACTTGTTACGGGAGGTTCCGGGTACATTGGTTCCCATACGTGTATTGCTCTTGATAAGGCTGGTTATACACCTCTCATCCTCGATAATTTTAGCAATAGTAACGCATCGGTTCTTGATCGCATGGAAGTACTCATGAATCATCGGCCATTATTCATTAAAGGAGATGTGCGGGATGAGGCATTGCTAAAGAAAATTTTCCAAGAGCATGACTGTACTGGTGTAATTCATTTTGCGGGATTAAAGGCCGTAGGAGAATCGATTGCTCAACCACTCGAATATTACGATGTGAATGTCACAGGATCGCTCTCACTGTTGATGGCTATGCAGTATTCTGGTGTCAAAAGGCTCATTTTTTCTTCTTCTGCTGCTGTCTATGGAAAACCTGAATCTCTCCCTATTAAGGAAAGTGCAACTCGATCGACGGTGAATCCCTACGGTCGTTCCAAACTGATGGTTGAAGATATTCTCGAAGATTTTTACTATGCAGATCCCTCTTGGAGTATTGCACGCCTTCGCTATTTCAATCCCATAGGAGCTCATCCAAGTGGACTCATTGGAGAAGCTCCTCAAGGAGTGCCTAACAATCTCATGCCTTACATTACCCAAGTTGCCGTTGGCCTTCGCGAGAAACTTTCTGTTTTTGGAGGAGATTATCCAACGCATGATGGCAGCGCGGTTCGTGATTATGTTCATGTGATGGATTTAGCGGAGGGACATGTTGCGGCACTCAATTGGTGTCAGAAAGGTTCTCAACAGTCAGGAGGGATGTTAACTGTTAATTTAGGAACAGGAACTGGCTCTTCTGTTTTGGAAATAGTTCGAGCTTTTGAAATGGCCAGTGGGAAAAAAATTCCCTATGAAATAGTAGCTCGCCGTGCTGGAGATATTGCTGAGTGTTGGGCTGATTCTACTGATGCGGCTGAAATATTGCATTGGAAAGCCACACGCAGCCTGGAAGAAATGTGTAGAGATAGTTGGCATTGGGAACAGCAGAAGAGAAAAGAGGAAATAGCCACAAAAGAACACAAAGAAACACAAAAAAGAAATTTGGCTATGAACTTGATTGATTAGTTCAGCTAAGCTGTTTCGAAGCTGTTGGAACTCTATATTTCCACAGGATCTTAATTGCTACCTCCTTGTTTTTTACGATAGCTAACATTCTTTATTTTGAGTTCTTAAATTCTTTTTTTGTGTTCTGTTCTTTTGTGTTCTTTTGTGTTCTTTTGTGGCTATTTCTTTTCTTTTTTAAAATCTATTTATGAACCGAAAAGGCATTATTTTAGCGGGAGGATCGGGGACACGTCTCTACCCTGTTACCAAGGTGATTTCAAAGCAGTTACTTCCGATTTACGATAAGCCGATGATTTACTATCCGCTGAGCACGCTCATGCTGGCAGGTATACGAGATATTCTTATTATTTCAACGCCTCAAGATCTTCCTCGTTTTGAGCTGCTTCTTGGTGATGGTAATGACTGGGGAATGAATTTTCAATATGCGGTTCAGCCGAATCCTGAAGGATTGGCTCAAGCCTTCGTTATTGGTAAGGAATTTATTGCTAATGATCCTTCGGCTTTAGTACTGGGAGATAATATCTTCTATGGTCACGATTTTCCTGCACAGCTCGGACAGGCTACAGAAAGGAATGAGGGAGCTACTATTTTTGCTTACCGTGTGAATGATCCCGAGCGGTATGGTGTTGTTTCCTTCGATGCTCATGGTAAGGCCGTCTCATTAGTAGAAAAACCAATACAACCTGAAAGTAACTACGCGGTTACAGGGCTCTACTTTTATGACAACCAAGTTGTTAACCTTGCTGCAGGCCTTAAACCATCCAAGAGAGGAGAATTAGAGATTACCGATCTTAATCGTCTTTATCTTGAAAAAGGAGAGCTCCATGTTGAGATCATGGGGCGAGGTTATGCTTGGCTTGATACAGGAACTCATGAGAGTCTTATTGAGGCCAGTAATTTTATTGAAACGATCGAACACCGCCAAGGGCTTAAAGTAGCCTGCCCTGAAGAAATTGCTTATCATCGTGGATTTATTAATGCAGAGCAGCTTGAGAAGCTTGCCGCGCCATTGCAGAAAAATGGTTATGGGCATTATCTGCAACGCTTACTGCGAGAAAAATGAAAGTTATTCCTGGCAATATTCCTGATCTTCTCTTTATTGAGCCAAGGCTTTTTGAGGATGAGCGTGGTTTTTTTTACGAGAGTTTTAACCAGAAGGAGTTTTTAGCACAAACAGGTATTAACCCGACTTTCGCAATTGGAGATGGCGATCTTTTGCAATATACTCAGCCTCAAACTAGTTTTCACAAACCCTCATGTACCAAAGGTACACCACGGCTTCTTGAAAACAATTTTGAAACCAAGTCCTTACAAAATATCATCCATCCCAATTGCGAAAGTCGGGTTGATGCTGTTTTTGTTCAAGACAATCATAGCCATTCTGTTCAGGGTGTGCTTCGAGGGCTTCATTATCAGGTTAGGCAACCTCAAGGGAAGCTTATCAGAGTAGTTCAAGGATCAATTTTTGATGTAGCAGTTGATTTGCGCTCGGAATCGCCAACCTTTGGGCAATGGGAAGGAGTAGAACTTTCCGAAGAAAATTGCCGTCAGCTTTGGATTCCTCCTGGTTTTGCCCATGGATTTTTAGTTCTCAGTCCTAGCGCTGACGTACTCTATAAGACAACCGACTATTATGAACCTCAGTATGAACGGACTATTTTGTGGAACGATTCTACGCTTGGTATTACTTGGCCCAAGATGGATAACATGACTCTTTCTGATAAAGATCAAAAAGGAATTTCTTTTGAAGACGTGGTGAATGGAAGAGAATGAGATATTTTACGGTCGAAAATTTCGACTTCAATAAAAGGCGAAAAAAATAAAACTTCCTATCGTTTTTCCAGAAAAGTGAGTTTTCAGATTCCCTCTTTCGGAGGAAGAATCTGAAGTAAATAGTCGAACTATGAGTTGTAGAATAAAGACATTGTTGCTTCGCTTTCTTTCCTTGTCACGAAGTGACCAAAAATTAACTTAAACTTAAACTTATAACTTAAACTAACTATTCGGTCTGCAGGCCGAATAGTTGCATTCCAGATGCCCTACATTTCCTCACAACGATTGCCTTTGAGTGATCTATTGCTCCCCTGGAAAATTATAGTTCGTCTGGCTGCCTATGGCTCCTTGCTTAAACAATTTACCTGGCGTGAAGTACAAAAGCGCTACAAGGGAACATTTTTAGGGCTCTTTTGGTCCTTTATGACGCCTCTTTTGATGCTTTCTGTTTATACTGTGGTTTTTGGTTTTATTTTTAGAGGTTCTTATGGCCATCCAGGAGAAACAAAAACCCAATTTGCCCTTGGGCTTTTTTGTGGACTGCTTCTTTGGGAGCTGATTGCTGGAGTTATCTCTTGCGCGCCAGGACTTATCATTAACAATGCTAATTTTGTTACCAAAGTGATCTTTCCCTTAGAAATTTTGCCTATTGTCATGATTACCGCTACCCTTTTCCATACGGCGATTGGCTTTATCCCACTTCTACTGTTTCTTATTATCTCTCAAGGAGCGATTTCATTATCAGCGATTAGTATATTTCCAATTTTTATCCCGGTGCTACTTTATAGTCTTGGCATTGCTTGGATTTTGTCAGCCTTGGGAGTTTTCTTGCGCGATATCAGCGCAATGATACCTGCTGCGATCACCATTCTCATGTTTGTGAGTGCTATCTTCTTTCCTATTAGTGCCATTCCCCCTGTTTGGCGCTGGGCTATTATGCTCAATCCCGCAGCAGTTTTGATTTCTATGGCGCGTAATGCGGTGGTTTTTAGTCAATGGCCTCATTGGAGTATGTATGGTATTCAATTTGCTATTAGTATGATGGTTGCAATTGTAGGGTATGCTCTTTTTATGAGAGTGAAACCAGCCTTTGCGGATGTTATATGAGCAACATCGCTTCATTTCTACGAAATGAAGCGATGTTGCTAAAATTGCCTTATCATGGAATCGACTTTATGAATGAAATAATGAATAATGAAAACCTTAAGGAAATGATCTTTGAGCTCAGAGGCGAACGTGTGCTTCTCGATAGCGATGTTGCGAAGCTTTATGGGGTTGAAACGAAAAGAATTAATGAAGCTGTTAAAAATAATCCTGAAAAATTTCCCCAAGGGTATCTTTTTCAACTTACTAAAGAAGAGTGGGATATATTGAAATCGAAAATTTCGACTTCGAATTTAAATTTGCGGTCGAAAATTTCGACCGCAAATTTTTCGAAAATAAGAACAATGCCTACTGTTTTTCCAGAAAAAGGGTTGTATATGTTAGCAACAATCCTCAAAAGCTCTCAAGCAACAGCAGCTACGTTGGCTATTATTGAAACGTTTGCTAAAATTAAAGAACTTTCTAGAAATATCAAAGAGCTTTCTGTTATTCAAAATCCATCGGCTCAAAAAACTCTTATGCAAAAAAGTGGTGAGCTTTTGACAGATATATTTGATAATGACTTAGGTACCAATGATACAGAGACGACCTTAGAACTCAACTTTGCTGTATTGAAATTTAAACACACCATTAAGAAAAAGAAGTAAAGATATTATGTCTCAGGATCTTTTTACTTTACTACTTTTTTGTGTTCTTTTGTGTTCTTTTGTGTTCTTTTGTGGTTAATTTCTTCTCTTTCTTCTCTTAATGCTAGCGATTTCAGTTAAAAACGTCTCTAAAGCCTATACCATCTGGCGGGATCCAGCGGCACGGCTCAAGCATCCCTTGCTGAAGCTAGCAGGAGAAATGTTTCCCCTTTTACGGGAGAGGATTGATAAAAAACTGGAAGGGCTGTGTCGTGAATTTTATGCTTTAAAGGATATTAGCTTTGAGGTCAAAAAAGGAGAATCCATTGGGATTATTGGGCGCAATGGATCAGGGAAATCGACGCTTCTCCAAATTATTGCTGGTACCCTTCAACCCTCAGAAGGTTCTGTGACGGTCAATGGACGCGTTGCCGCTCTACTTGAATTGGGGAGTGGTTTTAATCCTGAATTTACAGGTCGAGAAAATGTCTATCTTAATGCTTCCATATTAGGCCTTACTCGAAATGAAACAGAAGAGCGTTTTCCTAAGATTGAAGCCTTTGCTGACATTGGTGAATTTATTGACCAACCGGTCAAAACCTACTCCAGTGGTATGATGGTCAGGTTGGCATTTGCCGTTGTTTCTCATATTGATGCGGATATTTTAATTATTGATGAAGCTCTAGCTGTAGGGGATTATTTTTTCCAACAAAAATGCACTGGTAGAATAAGAAAACTTCAAGAAAATGGCACGACACTTCTTTTTGTTTCTCATGATCTTGGAAGTGTCAGAAATCTTTGTGAAAAGGCATTATATCTTAAAAAAGGAACTGCTTTTTATTGGGGCGCTAGTGAAAAAACAATCAATTATTATTTCAATGAACAAGAAAAACCTCCAGGACTTCTAGTAGAAAAACATCACGCATTAGTTCCTCCTGTGTCATCATCCTCTCATCACTATTTAAACAAATTGCGTTCTGAAGCTGTATGGTGGTTAGAACTCACAGAAGCGCTAAAAAATGAGAAAGGTTCTATAGTTGGGGTTATTATTTGTAATGAAAAAGGAGTTATTGGAGGAAAAATAAACATTGGTGAGAAAATAAAGATAAAAATAGTGTTTTTGTCGCTAGCAGATCAAAATTATCATGTTGTTGTTGAGTTTAAAAATCGGTACAATCAAATTATTAATAGCACAAGTACTTATACCTGTGGAATAGGGCATATTAATATGGGACCGAATGATATTGCAGAATATGAATTTTACTTTGATTTGAATATTGAAGCAGGAAAATATAGTTATCAAATTATTCTTGCCGGCGAAAACAGCCTTCCTAATCGATGTGAGCGTCTTCATGAAACTTCATGGCTTGGTCCTTTAGATATAGAATGGGATTATGAAAATAAAAAGGCGCCGTTTTTAGGAATGTTTGGACTACCTGCAATAGCTAAAGAAGTTAAAAAATGGAGGTATGAATAAAGGATCACATATGGGAGCAATAACTTTTTCATTAGATAGTAAATTAGTAGAAGCAATAAAAAAAACACTTCAACCGACAGTGTTTTTTGAAACAGGTACTTACAAAGGAGATACTGTTTATAACCAGATTAAGAACTTTAATAAGATTATTTCTGTAGAGTTAGCGCATGATTTGTGGAGCACTGCATGCAAACGATTTGAACAGTATCAACATATAGAAATTATTCATGGAGATTCTCCAAAGGTTTTAGAAGATTGTTACTCTAGAATTTCTGGAGAGTCAGTGCTTTATTGGCTTGATGCGCATTGGTGTGTCGCGCTTGGAACTGCTGGTGAAAAATCACAATGTCCTTTGCTAAAAGAACTATCTGCTATTAAAGAACTTAATGAAAATTCTGTTATCCTTATTGATGATGCCAGGCTTTTTTTAGCGCCTCCCTTAGCGCCTCATGAAATTACTGAATGGCCTCAATTTCATGATATTATAAAGCATCTTTATGCTTTGAGCACAGAGCATGAAATGATGGTTGTCAACGACATCATTATTTATTATCCCATTAAATTAAAAGATGACATCATTAATTATGCTCAGCACTGTGGCGTTGATTGGCTTAACATAGGCCATTATGCTGAAGAGATTATTAATTTGAAAAAAATTTGTGAAGAACGCCTTGAGCTGATTGAGCGACTTCATCAAGAGTGTGCCAGATTGTCTGAAAACATAAATTAATGAATAATTCTACTTATAATTATTGTATTGATTTTCCGATAGATCGAATAAATCAGGAAAAGTGTGAAGTTATAGGGTGGATTTTTCATAAAGAAGGTTATCCCATAAAAAAAATTCGTTTAAAAATAAAGAACAAGATTTTTGACGGTGTTATTGGATATCCAAGGCCTGATGTGACCTCCTATTTTAATAATGCAAAAGAATCAGAACATAGTGGCTTTAGAGTTCCCGTGGAGTTAAATGCTGGACTTAATAAAATGATGATAGAAATATTATCTAGAGAGAAGGATTGTTGGGAAATTGCAGGAATTATCGAAATAAAATATACACAATGGTCTGGTTTTAATTTTTTTAAAAAAGGATTTATTAAGAAATTTCAAGAAACGCGAGTTTGTAAAAAACCTCCATGGAGAAATTATTTAAAACGACTTTTTTCAAAGAAAAATTTTTTAATTAACTCACAATCAAGGAGTCGTTTTATTGCCATTATAAGAAATGATCTTTTAACAAATATTCATTATTTCTTGGATCGCAAAAAACTCATTGGGTTGGGGTATCTTGTTCAACATGCTCCGAAGGCCATTACTCATGAAAAATATCCCAAGCATCAAAAGTTAGATTGCTATCCTAAAATAACGATAGTGACTCCATCTTACAATCAAGGTAATTTTTTGGAGGCTACTATTCAAAGTGTTTTAAATCAAAATTATTCTAATCTTGAATATATTGTTATTGATGGGGGGTCTCAAGATGCTTCGTCTCAAATTATTAAAAAACATGAATCTTATTTAAGTTATGCCGTAAGTGAACAAGATCAAGGGCAATCGCATGCTATTCAAAAAGGGTTTGATCAATGTACTGGTGGCTGTAATGATATTATGGCTTATCTGAACTCTGATGATACTTATTTGCCTGGGGCACTAGAGTTTGTTGCTAACTATTTTCATCAACATCCTGAGGTTGATATGATTTATGGACATCGTGTTCTAATTGATGAACATGGCAATGAAATCGGGCGCTGGTTTACTCCTCATCACAATCATTATAATCTTTCCGTTTTAGATTATGTGCCACAGGAAACAATGTTTTGGAGGAAGCGTTTCTATGATAAAATTGGCGGAATAGATCCTGGATTCCATTTTGCCATGGATTGGGATTTACTCTTAAGAATTCAAGAATCAGGAGCTGTAATTAAAAGAGTTCCCTATTTTTTAGCTTGTTTTCGAGTGCATACTCAGCAGAAAACTAATATTCAAATGAGTACTATTGGTGAAATAGAGATCAATAAATTACGTGAACGATCTCACAACGGGAAAGTTTCTCAAAAAAATATTGCTAAAGTTCACAAAAAAAACTCTATTGAAAGCGCTATAACAAGTCTTTTATTTGGCAGAGGGATTCGTTTCTAAAGTTTTTTATGCATCCATTGTCTCTTTTATTTACTTTTCTCCTTTTTGCATATTTTTGTATTGCGGGAAAAGCTTTTATGCTGGCTATAAACTTGCCAGGATCGTGCTTAAGATCATGGTTAATTGCTCCTGTTATGGGGTTCTCATTGCAGATCTTAATTGTAAGTATCATTAATCAAGCTGGATATCCTGTGGAGAAATTTGCACGTTGGGAGGCAGTTTTAACTCTGCTAATCGCTATTGCTATTTTTCTTTGGAAACGGCCTATCTTTCCTTGGCGTTACTTAAGTCCCTTTGCCGGATCTTCTCTTATCGTTTTATTTTATGCAGGATGGCCGCTACTGCTTTTAGGCATGGGATGGCTTTCTTACTGTAATGATGATATGGCAAATTACTGTTTGGCCGCAAAGAGGCATCTTCATCATGGATTTTTTAGTGTTCCCACGATAGAAGAATTACAAGGCACTGATTATTCTCAATATTATTATTTTATGCATGTTGGGGGCTTCTTGCGTTATGGGAGTGAATTATTAATTTCATGGGTTTCTGGAGTAACAGGGCTTAATCCATTAAAAATTTTTATGCCTACCATTATAGCTCTAGGAATGGGGCTTCCACCTATTACTGCGGCCTTAGCACGTGCAGGACGCGCTAAGTATGCTGTGATGGTAGTTTCTTCACTACTTCTTGCTCTGAGTCCTCTCTTTCTTTTGGGAATGTTCTACCAACTTATTGCTCAAATGGCCGGCCTTGGACTGCTGTGTGGAACAGCGACTCTCATGATGGACGAGAGAAAACTTGCATCAAAACAATCGTTTCTGCGAATGTCTCTCGGGTTGGGTACCCTGGGAGCTGCATTTTGTGTGACGTATCCAGAGCTTACCCCTTTCTGTGGTCTTGGGTTTCTATTATGGATTGTTGTAAGAAGCATCAAATCATTATCTATCCCATGGAGTAAATATTCGCTTAACCCATTGGGAGAATGTGCTAATGATTCAACTCATTATCAAGGTGATCCTTCAAATTTAAATCAGGGCATCAATCAACCTCCCACCTCTCACCTCCTACCTTTCACCACTATTCGGCCTGTTGGCCGAATAGTTACCTCTTGGAGGCCTATAGTGTTGTGTTTATTGTCTGGCGTTGTTGTTCTAACGTGGCTTCGTTATAATATATTTGTCTACTTATTAACTATTATAGAACAACTGCAAGGTGGAACTCATGCTATGGAGAGCGACATTCTTTTTCCTTATTTTTTAGTTCCTAGCGGAATACCTTCTTTATTCGGATTTCTTTCGATTTCAGGATCTTTTAGTAAGATTCAAGGATATGGACTCATGTTTATTTCAATAATATTTTTGATTCTTTTTACTGGATTAGTGATGCATTCTATAAGGAAAGGGAAGGGGCATTCTTGTATTGCGCTTATTATGTTATTGGTAGGAGGATTACTTTTCTACAAGCAGGTCGGTTTTGGAACATTTAAGTTAGCAATGTTCATCCAACCATTTATTGCTATTGAACTAGCCTTGTTTTTTTGCAGCCTTGGTCTTATGCAACTGCTTGTATGGGTGGTGTTTTACTGTATTTTTCAATTTCCTGTCGGTTTCTTTTATGGAAAAACATCTCTTGGTTTACATCATGCCCAGTTTGTCGAAATTCCAGGAGCATCAAGTAGAAATTTAGATATTACGAACAGAGAGAATTTTTCCGTGGTTAGTGTAGAGAGTGCGCATCTTGTGATTGAAAAGTTTGCAGCATGCGTGGCGCAGGGACATCCTCTTGTGTTTAATATGAAAAATAGCATTGCTGAATTTGGAGCAGCAGCAGCACCACCATTTTTTTTAGATCTTATAGCCCGATTTCATCTTTATGTAAAGGAGACTGCTTCTGTAAGTGATTTAGTTAAAGAAAATATGATGATGTTTCAGGAAAAAAAACTTCTTGGAACAAGTATCAAGTATTCACTACGGCAACAAGATACTACTGCGACGAGAGTAAGACCACCGAGAGATATTGAAATTTTTAATGGATTGCTATCTAATAATGAAATAGGGAAAGATTTTTTTCAATCCACAAAGCTTCTTCCAGAGGAGGTGTCTCTTACATTTGTTAATTCTCATAGGGGAGAGCATTATTATGGATGTTTTAAACGCAAGGCCATTTCATTTTATCAAAATCAAAACGATCCTTATTCTCGAGTACAGAGTTTGTCTGGAATTGGACCATACTTTTTATTTCAAGTAGATCCTCCATCACAAGAAATTTACTTACGGGTAGCAGTAACAAAGTCTATTTTTGGTAAGGAGAGAACATCTCTTTACCAACATGCAGTAGTCAAAGGAGAGCAAGATAAAAATGCTGATTTTAAAGGAAATGGGGCTGCTAATCTGTATATTGGTCCTATTAAGCCGTTTGATTGGAATGGAACTAGTTATGTAGCTCTTGATTTTGGCGAAGAAGGCCAACAACCCATTAAAGATACGACCGGAATTATGGGGCTTTATCGAAAAGAACAATCGATTGATCCTCGCTACCTTGTAGGGTATGCCCGTGATATTTCAGCCATCACCGCAGATCATTATCGTATTATGGAAAGGCCACGAGAAGTTAGTAATTTTCCAAAAGATCTGGCAGAGGCGAAGTCGTTAGAATTCTCAGGATGGTATGAGGATGGATGGATATCACAACATTCTTATGTTATCCTAGGGTCAGATAAAAAAGCGGATAGTTTGGTTATTAAAGGAGTAGTTCCAGGGCTTAAAAGGTTAGTTACTGAGGGACAACGAATTACTATATTTATTAATGGAGTGGAAATTTGCCATCAGCAAAAGATAGCACCGGGCGCTTTTGAGTTAAAGTTTAACGTGCCTCAGAAAAAGGAGAGCAGTCCTTCTACTCGGGTAGATATAGTTTTTAACATAGCAGAACAGCTTCCTGCGCCTGATTTTAGGCCTGCTTCTGCTAAGATTAACTATTTAGGTCTCAACTAACAAATAACCAAGTGCATCCAATATTTTTTCTTCAAGAATATCTATTAACTTTTTTAGCCATTATTCTCTTTGGATTTTGTGGCTATGGCACCCTTACCTTCTTTTTAGAGAACCAAGAATTAACTTTTACTCAAATTATTTTAATATCTCCTTTTAATGGAATTATTATGAGTGTGTTAGGGATTATTCTATTATATACCTGTGGAATAAGTTTTACTCTAGCAATAGGTATTACTGTTTTATTATTAACCGCAATAAGTATCTATTATCTTACAAAGAACTATAGAAGCATCAAATTTTTAATAGTGCTTCCATTTTTTATTATTGCTTTCTTAATAAGTCTATTGTGCAACTCTAATGCACTGAAAGAATCTTCTCCTTCCATTCAGATGATTGATGGATCTGATGCGATGGGTTATAGCATGAGCGCGGATTGGATTCGAATGAATACCATTAAAAGGCTACCAGGACTCAATGCATCAGATCCCTATGAAGTGTTACCCTATCAAAATCTTCGTACGGATCAACGGTTAGGAAGTTTTGCTTATTTAGCATTAATTAGTGCGTTCGCTCATCGTTCAGCATTTTTCTCTTATAATTTAGCAGTAACAATTGCTATAACCATTTTTATTATGGGGCTTGCTGCAGTAGTCTCTTCTAGATGGATTTGTTTTTATTTAACTTCTTTATTGTTAGGTTTTTCTCAACTTATTGATTTAGCTAATGCAGGATATTTTGGCAAGATGCTTGGTTATCCAGCTATTTTATTATTGCTGTTACTTGTCCTTAGAAACAATACTCCAAGTGCAAAAAATATTTTATACTATTCTCTATTAATAGTGGGTGCGAGTTCACTGTATTCTTATATTAGTACTTTTGTTTTATTTAGTTTTACAATATTTTTATTTTTATTTTATCAATTAATTTTTTGTAAAAAAAGTTTTGGATGGAATGAACAGTATGATGAGTGTAAATGTACTATAATTTACGTATTAGCAACTCTAACATTTATAGCATTTGCATGTTCAGGAGGTTTTTTAGTATTGCTTGGAGGTGGTCCTTACTGGCAGCGAGGGCTATTAGAGGATCACCCTTTCCAGTTGAAGTTTAAAGAGATTCTTTTTTATATTTTAAATATTGATTATATTCCTTCATTAGTTCATTTTCCAGGAGGTAGTGCAAGTTTTATCATCTTTATATCAATAATAATTTTGATAATAGTATGCAGCAGCATTTTTATTAAAAACAGAATAGTATTTATTATAATTATGTTGCCATTAAGTATAATAACAGTATTAATAGCAACAGGGCGTTATTGGGGAGCTTACCAAATGGCTTTGCTGTTCTACCTTTGTTCTTGTCTTGCTATAGGATTGTTATTGAATGAATTATTCAAATACAAAACAAAAAAGGCTAGAGTAATAGGAGTATTATTTTTTATTATGTTTGCAATTCCGCATCTGCCTCTTTTTATTGCTGTTACTAATCGATTTGCTTATTCCTCACCTGATACTGTTAGATATGCTGAGGCAGAGTTTAAAAAACTTAAAGCTATGATAGGGCATGGAAAAGTTATGATTGATACTACTAGTGTCTATGATACACAACCTTTATTGCTTGAATTTGGACGTGATCAGATGAGCCTTTTTTTTACAGCTCGTGCTTGGATTTTAACAGGTTGGGGTCTTTCTTATCCAGAATATCTTGCCGTCAATCATGGAGAGAATTGTTCTTTTAGGATATTACCTGCAGGAGAAAAATGTGAGTTGCCGTGGGTACCCGTTTATATAGGAAGACATTATCAACTGGCTTCAAAGGGATAACAGGGATAAATTTAACCAATCTTAATAACGTAGAAGTTCTTACAGTGTCATGAATCCTCTTTTATCCATTATTGTTCCTGTCTTTAAGGAGGAAAAAAATGTTCCTGAATTCCTTCACTATGTCCTACCAATTCTTGAACAACAAACTCAGGATTTTGAGATCATTTTTTCCCTAGATCCTTCGCCTGACCAAACAGAAGAAGTTATCATCAAGCATCATCAGAATGATCCTAGAATCAAATGTATTAAATTTTCACGTCGTATTGGACAGCCAATGGCAATTCTAGCAGGACTTCAGTATTCATCAGGTGATGCTGTGATTGTTATGGATGTTGATATGCAAGATCCACCAGAGCTTATTCCCTCGATGGTAGAAAAATGGAAAGAAGGATATGATGTAGTGATGGCACAACGCCGTACGCGTCATGGAGAAACATGGATTAAGTTGCTCATTGCAAAAGTAGGTTATGCTTTGATAAAAAAAATATCTGATGTTTCTATTCCAGAAAATACGGGGGAATTTAGACTCATGAGCCGTAGAGTTGTTGATGAGGTGATTAAATTAAAAGAATGTCATGGCTTCCTGCGTGGTCTTGTTGCACTTGTAGGGTTTAAGCAGACAACGATTTTATTTGACCGGCCAGCACGTCTTCATGGACAAGGCAATTATAATGCGCTCTTTGGTTCTTTGCGTATCGGGTTTAATGGTATTTTTTGCTTTTCAACACATGCATTAGTATTGAGTACTGAGATAGGCTTTATGTTAGCCATTGGATCCATATTTTTTGCGATTATTTATTTTATCTTGAAAATTTTTGGGTTTCCTTTTGCTTCAGGAAACCCTACCATTGTTATTCTTATTTTAATGATGGGTGGAATTCAGTTGATTAGTATTGGAATTTTAGGAGAATATATTGGGCGTATTTATGAAGAAGTTAGACAACGCCCTAAATTTATCGTGGATACAATTATTGGATTCAAAGAACACTAAACTATGAGCAGTACAAATAATACAAAAAGAGTTTCTGAAGCAGAAGACTTTTGGGACCATTTCACATCAAGTGCACAGATTCATCCTGCAAATATCTATAGATATCAACTTATCGCAGATATTATTAAAAAATTTAATATAGCATCTAACTCTATCATTGATCTTGGATGTGGCAATGGAGCCCTTTTAAGTCACTTGAAAGCCTCTCTTCTTGGTGATATTTTCATTGGATTTGATGGAGCGCAATCAATTATCGAACGGAACAAGAGGAATCTCGAATTTGCCCAATTTTATCAAGCTGATTTACAAGAGCCCAATAATTTTCCATTTAAGGAACAGGCTGATCTTGTAGTTTGTTCCGAAGTTGTAGAGCACATGCCGAATTATACACCAGTTTTTCAGCTTGCTTATGAATTACTTAACCCTGGTGGCTATTTTATATTGACAACACAAGGAGGAAAGCGGCGGCGACATGATGTTGAACTTTTAGGGCATCTTCGGCACTATAATCTTCATGAATTAGGAGAGGAAGTAGTTTCTTTTGGATTTCAGTTGCATCACAAACAGCAAGTAGGGTGGCCGGTACTTAACCTTCAGAAAATAGCAGCTTCTTTGCTGATAAAACGTGTAGAAAAAGAACTTGCTTCCCCGGAAGACCCTACACCTCTTTTTAGATTGGCCTGTAGAATAGTAAAACAAGGATTAAAACTGTCTTCAAAACGCAAGGGGCCTCAATTGATTATTATTGGACGTAAACCTTTGTAAGAATTTATTATGAAAGCAATTATTATTGGAGGAGCTGGTTTTATTGGTTCTTGTTGTGCGGCACGGTTGTTAGAAGACTCTCAAAATAGAGTCACAATATTTGATAATTTTAGCTCAGGACGACATTGGCATCTTGAAACTCTTTTATCGACTCAAAGAATCAATATTATCAAAAACGATGCTCAAGATGTTAACGCATTAACAGAAGCGATGCATGGGCATGAGATTGTATTTCACTTTGCTTCCAATCCAGACATTGCTAAGGCTGCAACAGAACCAACCATTGATTTTTATCAAGGAACGCTTCTTTCACAGAATGTTTTTGAAGCGGCAAGGCTCACAGGAGTGGAAAAAATTATTTATGCAAGTGGGAGTGGTATCTTTGGAGATAATCCTTCAAAAGTTTTTAATGAAGATGATTTTAGCTCAACTCCAACTTCTACTTATGCTGCAAGTAAGGCCGCTGGGGAAACCCTATTGAGTGCCTATTCTTCGATGTTTGGACTTCATGGAATTAGCTATCGTTTTGCAAATGTGGTTGGTCCTCATCAAACCCATGGAGTAGCCTTTGATTTTATTAATCGGCTTAGGAAAAATCCACACACCTTGTCAGTCCTGGGAGATGGAACGCAAACAAAATCTTATATTCATGTAGATGATATTGTTACAGCTCTGCTATATTTTAAAGATGCATTTCCTGCGCCATATAACTATTTTAATTTAACAACAGATGATACTTTAACGGTTAAGCAGATTGCAGAACTTGTTATTTCTGAAATGGGGTTACAAGATGTTGTTGTACAGTATGGATCTGCTGATAGAGGGTGGTCAGGTGATGTTCCTCGAATACGTTTTACTGCTAGTAAAATGAAAGCTTATGGATGGTGTCCACAACGTAACGCCTTAGAAGCAATGCGTGCATCTATTCGCGGTATGATAGACAATGCAAACAAAGGTCTTTTTGAATGATGAATTATGGCCTTATTACGGGAGCTAGTAGTGGTATTGGAAAAGCAATAGCATTGCGCATGGCGTCAAAGAAAATTCCGCTGCTTCTTGTGGGGCGGCAGCATTCGTTAATTCCAATACAGGAAGCCATTGGTCAAGCAGGTGGAGTTGCTGAAATTTTTGATGCTGACCTTGTTAAACATGAACACTGGAAAAGTGAGTTGTCAAAAAATATAGCATCTAAGAATGGAGCACAATGGAGTGTCGTTTTAGCTGCCTCTATTTTGGGTAGCCCCAGAGAAGAATGTGAACTGAGTAACTATAATCATGTTTTTAATACTAATGTTGTTGGCAATCTTGCCGTGCTTGAGGCTTGTTTGCCTCAAATGACTCAAACTCAATTTGGAAGAATCGTCTTTTTTGCAGGTGGTGGAGCTGCCTATGCTTATCCAGAATTTCCTGCTTATGCTTTAAGTAAAGTAAGTACCGTACGGCTTACTGAAAATCTTGCGGCAATTTATCCTCCAAGTACTGGTCTTTCTTTTGTATGCCTTGCTCCTGGTGCTGTTGATACTCCAATGCTTGCAAAGGTCATTGCGGCTGGGGGCGAGGTAAAAACAAAAACGAATATTGAAGAGCCTGTCAATTTTGTAGAAGAATATTGTAATTCTAATTCAAATATTTTAAGCGGACGTTATATTCATGTGAGAGACAATTGGAAGGACTATTTGTCTGGTTCAAAGCAAGTAATCCAGGATCAATTTTTTCTGAGGCGTATTCAATGAAAATTGTCAATATTATTGGGGCTGGTCTTATTGGCCAGGAAAGAATGAAAGCTGTAGCAAAGCTACAAGCAAGTGGTATTCCTATAAAAGTTGGTTGGGTCTATGATCCCTACCAACAAAAACTTAATATTCTTTCTGTTGAACATGGGTTTAAAACAACAGAAGATATCAATAGGTTTTATGATCAACCAGCAGATCTTGTCGTTGTTTCTTGTCCTCATGACATTGCTACTGATCATACTTGTAATGCTTTGCAAGCAGGGCATTGCGTTCTTATTGAAAAACCTATTGGACGCAATTACCTAGAGACGCAACGTATTGCTGAGGCTGCAGGAATCGAGAAACGGCTCTTTGTCGGTTTAAATTATCGTTTTATGCCAGGGGTAGCAACTCTTATTGAAGATTGGCATGGAGGCCAGTTCGGCAAACCTATTTCTCTAAGCATGCAGATTGGTCATGGAGGAAAGCCAGGAGATGAAAAAACATGGAAACTTGATCCTATCCGCTGCGGGGGAGGTGCCCTGCTTGATCCTGGTATTCATATGCTTGATCTCTGTAGATTAATGACAGGTTCCAATCTAACAATTCAAGCTGTTACTTCATGGAGTGGATTTTGGAAAACAGGTATTGAAGAAGAAGTTCGTCTTTTATTACAGAATGGTGATGTCGCTATTGCGCTGGAGGTGAGCGTCGTGCGCTGGCGCAGTCATTTTGAAATTTTTGCTCAAGGTACAGAGGGATATGGCATTGTTACGGGGAGAGGCCGTAGCTATGGGATTCAACGATATCGACGTGGGAAAAGGTGGGGATGGCAATATGCAAAGGATCAAGCAGCCAGTGAGGAAGTTGTTTTAGAGGATTCTTGTGAAAACTCCTTTGCGGATGAGCTTGCTGCATGTCTTAATCTTAAAGGAATAAATAGTGCTCGTCCTGCAGACTTAAAAGATGGATTAGGCCTTATGGAGTTATACCAGGATATAAAAGCACGACTTTAGTGAAGCTATAATCTCTAACAACTAAGACCGATGATTATTACACGATCGCCATTACGAATATCTCTTGGTGGAGGGGGAACCGATCTGCCTTCTTACTACACAGAACATGAAGGGTTTTTGATTGCAGGAGCTATTAATAAATATGTTTTTATAACTATTAATAAGACATTTACTCCTAAAATATTGCTTAAATATTCTAAATTAGAATTGGTTCAAGAAGTGCATGAAATAGAACATCCCATTATTCGTGAAGCACTGCTATCTGTAGAAATAGAACATCCTTATTTAGAAATTACTGCAATGGCTGATATTCCTGCAGGAACGGGGTTAGGATCTTCTGGGAGTTTTACCACAGCTTTACTGAAAGCATTGTATGCTCATCGTCGCCACCTTATGCAACCTCAAGAACTAGCGGAGTTAGCCTGTGATATTGAGATTAACCGGCTTGGAGAACCTATAGGAAAACAAGATCAATATATAGCCGCTTATGGAGGGCTTACATGCTTTACTTTTCATAAGGATCATCGAGTGACGGCAGAACCATTAAAAGTCTCTACGGAGACAACTTTTGATTTGGAAGATAATATATTACTCTTTTTTACAGGGTATTCACGAAGCGCTAGTGGAATTCTTAAGGATCAAAATACCCGTACCAAGTCTAGTGATGATGAAATGTTAAAAAATCTCCATTTTGTCAAAGAGTTGGGTTATAGAAGTAAGGAGGCATTGGAATTGGGCAATACAACTCAATTTGGAGAGCTGATGCATGAGCATTGGGAGCATAAAAAAACGCGTTCTGGAGGCATGTCTAATGCCAATATTGACCACTGGTATGAGGTAGGAATACAAAATGGGGCAGTAGGGGGTAAGCTTGTTGGAGCAGGGGGCGGAGGTTTTTTAATGTTCTATGCAAAAGATCGGACTAAATTACGGCATGCTATGAAAAAAGAAGGGTTGGAAGAAGTTCGGTTTGGCTTTGATTTTGAGGGTACAAAAATTGTCCTTTCGTAATAAGCAGAAAAATAGCCACAAAAGAACACAAAGAAACACAAAAATCAGAACACAAAAAAAGAATTTTACGAACATATGCTACCAACGTCTATGAAGAAGCTGATAGTGTTTAATGGTTTAAATTTTTAGGGGTTTAGGGGAAAGTTTTTCTGTAGCTCCTGCATTTTATCACCTAAACTCTTAAACTACTATTCGGCCTGTTGGCCGAATAATTATCTATGAATTTGCCTGTAGCCATTCTCGCTGGTGGACTAGCTAAGCGCTTACGACCACTGACGGAAAATATTCCTAAGCTTTTAGTGGAGGTGGCAGGCGAACCATTTTTTACTCATCAAATCAGGTTACTTAAGAAAGCGGGTCTAACTAAAATTATTCTCTGTGTTGGGTATCTTGGCGAGATGGTTGTAGAGCACTACGGAGATGGTTCTCGATGGGGTATGGAGATAGACTATTCTTTTGATGGGCCGAAATTATTAGGAACAGGGGGAGCACTTATTCAAGCGCTTCCCAAACTAGGAGATGCTTTTTATGTGCTCTATGGTGATAGCTATTTGCCAATTGATTATCAATCGGTAGGAGATAGCTTTTTGAAATCAGGCAAAAAAGGACTGATGACTGTTTATAAAAACAAGGACCTTTATGACTCAAGTAATGTCTGGTATGATCAGGAGTGTATCATGGCTTATGATAAGCAAAGAAAGCTTCCACAGATGCATTATATTGACTATGGGTTAGGAGTCTTTCAATCTGTGGCTTTTGCTAACTATTCTTCTAGCGATATAATTGATTTAGCCGAGATACAGAAAGATCTTGTAGTACAGGGAGAATTAGCTGGGTATGAAATAAAAGAGCGTTTTTATGAAGTTGGTTCTCATACAGGACTCAAAGAATTGAACAATCTCCTGGCGTAAGCGTTCCAAGGAATAGCCACAAAAGAACACAAAGAAACACAAAAAAGAAATTTGGCGATGAATTTGATTGATTAGTTAGCCTAAGCTGTTTCGTAGCTGTGGGTGCTCTATGTTCTCGCAGGATCTCAATTCACTACTCTCTTATTTTTCACGATAGCGAACATTTTTTATATTGAGTTCTTAAATTCATTAAAGAATTTTTATAAAAATTCTTTTTTTGTGTTCTTGTTCTTTGTGTTTTTTTGTGTCCTTTTGTGGCTATTTTCTTCCTTGTTTCTGTTACTTCAATTCAGTTTAAGCTCACTAAAAATCCATTTTCAAAATCAGTTTACCTCCAGGCAGAATCTACTTATGACTTACACAATAAAACATCTCAACGAAGCATCAGAAATTATCTCACAAATAGATTCTAATCGGTGTGAACAATGCATCAAAGAGTTGGTGGACCTTCGAGAACGTGGAGGGCGGCTTTTTATTTTGGGTGTTGGGGGCAGTGCTGCCAATGCCTCGCATGCTGTGAATGATTTTCGTAAGATTGCTGGCCTTGAGGTTTATGCTCCTACTGATAACGTGTCGGAGCTTACGGCGCGTACCAATGATGAAGGGTGGGCTACGGTCTTTGTTGAGTGGCTTAAAGGATCAAGATTAAATGAAAAAGATACAGTGTTGGTTCTTTCTGTGGGTGGAGGAAATCTTGAACAAAATGTTTCGCCTAATTTAGTCAAAGCAGTTCAACTTGCAAAGCATGTTGGGGCAAGAGTTCTTGGTATTCTTGGTAAAGATGGAGGATATACTGCAACGGTGGCAGATGCATGTGTTATTATTCCAACAGTAAATCCCAATAATATTACGCCACATGCAGAGGCATTTCAAGCAGTGATCTGGCATCTTTGGGTTTCCCATCCAGATCTTAAACTCCATCAGACAAAATGGGAGAGTGTTAAACTATAGGCTATAGGCTACAGGCCCAAATGGCTGTTCAGTAGCTTCTTAAAAACTATGCAATGTATTTACACGACACCTTCGCAGCACAATCATTTGGTTCCGATTTTTCCTCCGAAGGAGGGAAATCTGAACGCCTGCAAACCAGCTATTTTTCTAGATCGAGATGGGACTTTAAACGCACAAGTGGTTAGAGAGGGGAAGCCTTATCCTCCTCAAAGCGTAGAAGAATTTAGGTTGTTAGATGGTGTTGCAGCAGCATGTCGAGACCTTAAAGCAGCAGGTTTTTTGCTGGTTGTCGTGACGAATCAGCCTGATGTTGGTCGTGGAGATCAATCATGTACAGTTGTTGAGGCGATGCATATCAAGTTACAGCTCTTGGTTCCTGAAATAGATCGTATTGAAGTTTGCTATGATTCAGGGCGAGGAGATTTTAGTCGACGAAGAAAACCTGAAATAGGAATGTTAGAAGATGCTTCGGATGCTCTTAATATCGACCTTACATCTTCTTGGATAATTGGTGATCGCTGGAGGGATATCGATTGTGGAAAGAAGGCTGGCATTAAAACAATTTTTATCGATTATGGCTATGTAGAGGAGTTAAGATATCAATCAGATTTTACTGTTAAGTCATTGGCTGAGGCTGCGCAGATTATAATCGTTCAGACCAACATAAGCAAAGCTGCAAAAAATTAACAACGCGGGAATGAAAGAAAGAAAGAGGAAGAGAATAAATTAACCACAAAAGACCACAAAAGAACACAAAAAAAAGAGCCATGCCGGTGAACTTTACTGATTAATATATTTGTTTGCTTTGACTTACACAGTCTTAAAGTGTAAGGAGATTATAGTGTTAACTTAGTAAATTGTGACTCAGAACTCTTTACTCTTTACCTTCCTGGTAGGTTAATTTCTTCGTCCTAACATCGGATGTGGGGTCAGGGTCTCGAATCTTAACCAATGGGAACTCTTATTTTGGGAGTTATCTAAAAGTACAAATTTCTCTGGATTTAAAGTGGAGCGGCCATTCTTTGGTCAAGATTGCGAACCCTGACCCCAACATCTAATCTGTTTTTATAATTCGTTAATAGCTATGCTAATAAATTTTTTTCTTTTGTGGTTAATTTCTTTAATCCTTTCTTGTCACGAAGTGACCAAAAATCAACTTAAACTTAAACTTTCAACTTAAACTTACTGCAAAGCAGTAAAAAACTATACAATGCATTCACACTATACTTCTGTAGCACAATCATTTGGTTCAGGACCGTCCTCCGAAGGAGGGGGGCTGAACGCTTGCCTTAATAATCTTAAAATAGCTATTTATGCTGATGGCGCTGATAAAAAAGGTATTATCGACCTTTATCATCAACCTTATATTAAAGGATTAACAACAAATCCTACACTCATGCGTAAAGCAGGAATTACTAATTATGAAGGTTTTGCTCGTGAAATTCTTGAAGTAGTAACGAATAAACCACTTTCATTAGAAGTTTTTTCAGATGAGTTTCAGGAAATGAAGAGGCAGGCGCTCAAGATTAATTCATGGGGAGCGAATGTTTATATTAAGATACCGATTACAAATTCTCATGGAGAATCTTCGCTGTCTTTGATTCAAGAACTTGGAAAAGAAGGGATGAAACTCAATATCACAGCGTTACTAACGGTTCAACAGGTAGAAGGAGTTGCTCAAGTATTAAATCCTGAAGTTCCTTCTGTGGTTTCTGTATTTGCTGGTCGTATTGCTGACACTGGAGTTGATCCTATGAACATTATGAGATCCGCAAAAACTATTCTTAAACAGCAGCCTAAGGCAGAACTTCTTTGGGCTTCTGTCCGAGAGGTTTTTAATATTATGCAGGCAGAAGAATCAGGTTGTGACATAGTCACTGTGCAGCATGATATTCTAGCAAAAGCTGCAACTATGCTCGGGAAAGATCTCACAGAACTTTCTTTAGAAACAGTACAAATGTTTGCAAGAGACGCTATAGAGTCAGGTTTTTCTTTGTGAACATTCTCTTTGTTCTTTATGGAGGGTTCGAAACGAACTCTTCTATTCTCTTAACTTTATTTGCGAAAGAGCTTACAAAACGGGGCCATCAGTGTGCTATTGTAATTCATAGTGACCATCAAGAGGGGGTTATCGAGCATCAAGAATATATTTCTAGTTTTCATCCTGCTAAAGTTCTTGAGAATCCTGGGTGCTGTTTTAAAAATAATAGAAGAGCAGATATCATTCATGCATGGACTCCACGGCAAAATGTATGCCAATTTGTTCTTGATTACCAAGCACATTATCCAACACCGCTACTTATTTATAGTGAAGATAATGAAGAGTGGATTTCTACACAATTTATTGATCGTTCAGGGAGTAAAATAGAAGAAGAAACGGAAGCGTCTCTTCAAATGAAGATACCAACTTGTTTATCGCATCCTTACAATTATAAAGCTTTTCTTGGATTGGCTGATGCTGCAGCCATCATCATTCCTAAGCTTGTAGAGGATATTCCTTCATGGTTATTTTATGAAGTAATCATGACAGGTGTTGATTTAGATTATTTTTATCCTCGTTCGGCTAATAACGCCTTAAAGGAAGCACTTCATCTTAAGCCTCAGCAAAAAATTATTGTTTATTGCGGCGGAGTTAATCAGTTTACTGCACAAAGTATAAAATCATTGTGTCAGATGGTTTTTTTACTGAATAAAGAAGGCTGTTCTTGTCGTTTGTTACGGAGCGGGAGAGAAAAACTATCAATAATTCCTGGGATAACAGCGAAAGAATTGAAATATGTATCAGACCTTGGCATTTTGCCAAGATCAGAGCTTCCGAATCTGATGTCTTTAGCTGATGTTTTTGTTCAGCCTGGAGTGCCAAGTCCTTTTGAGGAGTTAAGGCTTCCTTGTAAAATTCCTGAATTTATGGCGATGGGGATTCCGACAATTCTTCCAAATTGCAACATAGCATCGTTAATGACTCATGGTGAAGATGCTCTGATTCATGAAACAGGAGCTCTTGAAGAAATTACAACTCTTTGTAAAAAAGTATTTTGCGATGAAATATTAACGAGAAAGCTTAAAGAAGGAGCGCGACAATTTGCTGTAAAATATTTTGACTACCAGCAAAAAGTTGATCAGCTTGAAAAGCTTTATCAAAAAGCGATGGATCAGTATCACAATCATCAATCGCAATTATTTTGGGAATCAAATAGTTCTGAAAAATCTCCATCACGATTATTTGTTAAAAAACTTCATCATCTTTTACAACAGACAGAATCTTTCAGTCAAGAGAGGCAAAAAGGGATTACTGCTGAACTCGCCGCAGTAGCTCTCGATTTTCAAGAACGTCTTTGTTTACGTGATAGGCAATTTGAACATCTTAAAAAAAAGAGGAAGTCTAAGATAGCAAGGCTTTTTGGATACTAATTAGAACTTGACTTTATCGCGATTAAGTGACACTGTTACACCTATGGTTGCTAATTTATCAATAAGTATTAAAGAACTTCATGCTAAGACTGGAGCGCAAGTACGTCGAGTGAATAAGAGTCGAAGTCCGATTACAGTAACAGATCGAGGAAAGCCGATTGCTGTTTTGATAGCGCCGAATTTTATTGCAGCTAATCCTCGACATCGTACTTTACTCCCAGAATATGCTAAGCTGTTGTCAAGATCCTTATCCAACGATGTGCTTGATGATCTTGATGCCATTCGAGGAGATCGTTAAACCCGGTATTTAAACCGCCCATGTGTTTTTGTGATACATCTACCTTAGCAAAATATTATGTGCCGGAGAAGGAGTCATCATCGGTGCGCTTGCATCTTGATCAAGAAAATCAGGTAATGGTTTCTGAACTTGCTCGTGTTGAGTTAATGGGAGTATTTCATCGGCGTTTGAGAGAACGCAAATGGAATAGGGATGAGTTTATGGCAGTTGTGCAGCAATTTTCTCATGATGATATTGAAGGACATTGGAGTTGGCTTCCTTTAGATGGAACTATTGTAGAGCAGGCTAGTAAGATTTTTATTGCATTGCCAGATAGTGTGTTTTTGCGAAGCTCCGACTGTCTTCATTTGGTAACGGCATTGTATTATCGAATTAAGGAAATCTATACTTATGATGCTCATCAAATTCAGGCTGCCTCTGTTCTGGGACTCAAGCCAATTTCAATTTCAGTGTAATAACCGACCTTTTCTTGACATTAGTAGGCCCTATCGCAGAGAGTAACAGGTCGCATCGTAGTAAACTATTTTGCCGACGTAGCACAGTGGTAGTGCAGCTGATTCGTAATCAGCAGGTCAGGGGTTCGAATCCCCTCGTCGGCTCATTTTTAAAAATTAAATTATTCGGGTTAGTTGTGTTAGCGTAAATATGCGGTTAACCCATTTGTAGAATGTGCTCCAATTTATCATCGGAACGATCCTTCAAATTTTAACCAGCATACCGATTAACCTTCAGCCTTCAACTTTTAGCCTCTATTCGGCCTGTTGGCCGAATAGTTACGTGGTAGTTATTATAAAAAAGAGATAATGAAATGTTGCTTTGCATTAGTTGTTAATTTCGTTGGAAATTCGCTGATGCTGATGAAGTACAAGAAGCCACGGAGCGCAGAATTTGAGTGTACAGCAGTACTCGATAATTCAAGCACCGGAGGCGACGCTGTAATTCAGTAGCAGCAGTAGAATTTCCAACGAAATTATGAAGAAGGCACTAATTACTGGTATAACAGGTCAAGATGGTTCCTACCTTGCAGAGCTTCTGCTTGAAAAAGGCTATGAAGTTCATGGGGTCATACGACGCGCATCGACGTTTAATACAAGTCGTATCGATCATCTTTATAATGACCCTCATATTCATGGAACGCGGCTTTTTCTTCACTATGGTGATTTGGCCGATTCAGTGCAGATGGTAAAGTTGCTTTATAGTTTGAAGCCCGATGAGATTTATAATCTTGGGGCCCAGAGCCATGTTCGAGTCTCTTTTGATATTCCAGAATACACTGGCGATGTTACAGGATTAAGTACAGTGCGATTATTAGAGGCGATTCGTGAGGCAGGTCTTGCGCAAGATGTCCGTTTTTATCAAGCTTCCTCATCAGAGATGTTTGGGCAAGTTCATGAAGTGCCGCAGCGGGAAACTACCCCTTTTCATCCTCGTTCTCCTTATGGTTGTGCGAAGGTTTTTGCTTACTGGCTCACAGTAAACTATCGTGAGGCTTACAATCTCCATGCTTCCAATGGAATTCTTTTTAATCATGAGAGTCCTCGTCGTGGAGAAACGTTTGTGACGCGAAAGATCACGCGTGCTGCCACAAGAATTAAGTTAGGACTTCAAGATAAGCTTTTTCTTGGCAATCTCGATGCCCAGCGCGACTGGGGTTATGCAAAAGAATACGTGGAAGTGATGTGGTTGATGTTGCAACAGGATAAAGCAGATGACTACGTTTGTGCAACAGGAGAGATGCATACGATTCGGGAGTTTTGTGAGGAATGCTTTGGATTGCTTGATTTAGATTGGAAGGAATATGTTGAGCACGATAGTCGTTATGAACGTCCTAGTGAGGTAGAGCTCCTCATTGGAGATCCTTCTAAATTGAAACGTCAAATTGGTTGGGAACCAAAGGTAAAGTTTAAGGAGCTTGTTCGTATTATGACCGAAGCAGATCTTGAGTTAGCAGAACAGGATCTATTGCTTTGCAGTAAGATTAAGTTGAGAGTTTAAGTTTAAGAATTTTTCAGGACTCGCTTCCCTTTACTCGTTACTTGTTTTCTGCTATCTTTAATTCGGTTGCAGCGAAGTGGCAACTGAATGACAATTTATGATAATAGACCATCCCATTCCAACGTTAGTAGAAGAACCTGTAGAAACAAGTGACTCAATCTATACAGTTGAGTTGATAGCCGCTCTTGAGGAAGCAGATGCTGCAATTGATCGAGGAGAATTTGTGACTTTTGAGGAAATTAAGAAGGAATTTGCTTCATGGGTTACGAAATAGTTTTTTCTGCTCAAGCCCAGCATGATTTGAGAGAGATTGAATATTATATTTCTTTTGATTCTCCTCAAGTAGCTAAGCGTTTTGGTCAGCAGTTGATTAAAAAGACAGATATGCTTGGCTTACATCCAGAAATAGGACGTATAGTTCCTGAAGTTGGTAACCGTATTGTGCGAGAAATCATTGTTGGAAATTATCGTATTATGTACAGAGTGAATGTTTCAAAAAAGCAGGTTCGGATTTTGAGCTACTGGCATGCTGCTCGAGGTACTCCCGATGTCCGTTATTAATCCTTCCTCGCGTATTTACATTGCAGGCCATCGCGGAATGGTTGGTTCTGCACTCGTGCGTGCGTTTCATGCAAGAGGTTGTACCAATCTCATTCTGAAGACGCATCAGGAGTTAGATCTTTGTGATCAAGCTGCTGTTCAATCATTTTTTGAAAAGGAAAAACCGGAAGTTGTTGTGGTAGCTGCTGCACGTGTGGGAGGTATTCATGCTAATGCAACCTACCCTGCAGAGTTTATTCATGAGAATCTTGCGAGTGCTCATCATGTGATTCATGAGGCTTATACGCATGGAGTAGAACGTCTGCTTTTTCTTGGAAGCTCGTGCATCTATCCTAGGGAAGCACCTCAGCCGATTAAAGAGGAGTATCTCCTTTCAGGCCCTCTGGAGCCAACGAATGAGGCTTATGCCATTGCAAAGATTGCGGGACTTAAGCTCTGTCAATTTTATCGTCAGCAGTATGGAGTTTTATTTCATTCTGCGATGCCGACAAATCTTTATGGTCCTGGTGATAATTATCATCCTGAAAATTCTCATGTGTTGCCGGCACTTATACGTCGTTTTCATGAGGCTAAAGAAATAGCGGCTTCTTCAGTGAGCCTCTGGGGCACAGGGACAAGTCGACGTGAATTTCTTCATGTTGATGATCTTGCGTCAGCATTGCTTTTATTGCTTGAACAGGAGAATCCACTCGATTGGATCAATGTAGGCAGTGGTACCGATGTGACGATTCGTGAGTTGGCCGAACTCATCGCTCGTATCATCGGTTTTGAAGGAACACTGCAGTGGGATGCTACGCGTCCTGATGGAACTCCGCGCAAACTGATGGATAGTAATAAACTTTTTGGAATGGGCTGGCGTTCGCAGTTTGATCTCGAAATGGGAATACGTCATGCCTATGACGATTTTTTGCGATCTTTAGAAAGTGGAATTTTAAGGAAGAATTAACCACAAAAAGCAGAGAAGAAATTAACCACAAAGAACACAAAGGAACACAAAAGAAGAAGTAAAAAGTGAAAGGGTATTTTTAGAATTTTGGTCCGAGGTTGGGTTGATTTTTTATGTGCGGTGTTATTTTATTTGAACATAATCGATGATCTAATTGTCTTATTTCAGGAAGACAATGGTAGAAGTAAATATTCGATTAACCCAGTCGATAAAATTTGTCTAGCCGTGTAAGAATCCTTTACTGAAGTGATTTCGAGAGCAAAAAACTAGGTGCAAATAAAAATGTCGCTTCACTTTTTACATTGTTACGAAGTGACCAAAAATCAACTTAAACTTAAACTGAAAACTTAAACTTATATTCGGCCTGTTGGCCGAATATTTACTGGTAGAATAAAAAACCTGATTTTATTTAAGTTGCTGCGTAGTGGCAACTGAACGCCTATTTATGATTACTGACCCATTAGTAGAAGAATTAGTAGAAGACCCTACAGAACTAAGCAGACGCGATCCTGCTTATCGAGCTGCATTTATTGCAGCAGTTGAAGAAGGGTTAGCATCAATCGAACAAGGGAAATGTATCACTCTTGAAGAAATGGAGAAAAAATTCTATTCATGGTTTACCGAGTAGTTATTTCTCCTGAAGCTCAGCGTGATCTAAGAGGTATTCAGCGCTATATTTCTTTTGATGCGCCTCAGGCAGCTCTACGCTTTACTCAACACCTTTTTTCTAAGCAAAAAGTTCTTGAAGCACATCCTGAAATAGGTCGTGTTGTCCCTGAAATTGCCAATTGCACCCTACGAGAGATCATTATTGGAAACTATCGAGTGATTTATAAGGTCGATCATTCGGGAAAAGAAATTATAATTCTTCGATATTGGCATGCTGCTCGAGGTGTTCCAGAATTTCGTTATTAACCACCCATATATTCATGAATAAATCATTACTCTTTGCACTCATCCTCATGACTGCTGCTTCTTGTCTTACACAGGCAAGTCCAAGTCAACAAAGTCTTGTTCCTTCAAATATCAGTACCTACGAGCAAGTAAACACTGCTCCAGCAGAAGTCATCCAGCCATTAGAAATCACTATTGATGATTTAGTGAATACCCCATGGGATGAAGCAAGTCCTAAAGCGCACGTTCCATGGTATTCTTATGAAGATTTCAATGGAGCGCAAATTTTAGAGCCCCTATCAATTACCTTAGAGAAAGGCCAAGACCTTATTATTCATATTAGCAATTCTAAGCATGTTAAAGGAGGCTATCTACCTCAACATGGGTTTTATATAGATGAGAGAGGACTCATCTATACTATCAATGAAATCGACTGGGGAAGGGGACATAGTCTTAATGCAGACCCTTACTTTCCATGCCGTGATGAGCAAGGTATGCTCTCTTATCATGTGATTAACAGTCATTCAGGGAAAAACGATTTAACGTTTAAATATTGTCTTTCTGGTTCTGACAGAAGCGGCGATAGCAAAGTCAATGTTAAGAAAATATTTGTGACATGCGAATAATGTAGTTGTCTAGCCAGCGAGAAGAGCAGGAATTAACTGCAAAATAACACAAAGGATTTTTTTTGAAATCTTGATCCAAGATTGGGTTTGATCTTGTTACACAGTGGACTATTTTATTTTGAACGTAATTGATGATCCAATTGTCTTACTTAAAGAAAGACTATGATAAAAAATCTTATTTTATTTCAGTTGCCGCCTGACGACAACTGAACACCTATTTATGATAACTGACCACTCCATCTCAACGTTAGTAGAAGATCCTGCAGAACTAAGCAGACGTGATCCGGCTTGTCGGGCTGCATTTATTGCGGCGGTTGAAGAAGGGCTGGCTGATTTTGAACGAGGAGATTTTATCACTCATGAAGAACTTAAAAAAGAATTCTATTCATGGTGTACCGAATAGTTATTGCTTCAAGAGCTAAACGTGATTTATACGAGAGATTGTTGTTGGAAATTATCGAGTAATTTACAAAGTGGATCATTCCAGAAAAGAGATTAGAATTCTTCACTATTGGCACGCTGCACGAGGCACTCCAGATTTTCATTATTAACCCTCAACACATAACCAAGCTCCATGACTAAATCATTACTCTTTGCAGTCATCCTCATGACTGCTGCTTTATCTTTTACACAGGCAACTCCGAGTCAGCAAAAAACTATTGCTTCCCCTATCGTCGCTTATACTCAAACGGATACTGCTTTAACAGAAGCCATTCCTCCGTATGAAATGACGTTTACAGTAGAAGAGCTTTTTTTTGGTCCAGGGTTCTCCATCACTTTAGAAAAAGGCCAGGATCTTATTATTCATATTAGTAATCCTGATAACATATGGCACAATGCAGGTAAATTTTCCGAAAACCGTGGCTGCATGGGTGGACTGTATATTGCCAATTGTGATAATAACATTGCGATCCATACTCATTCTCGGGCTCGTGCTGATATTTCTTGCAAGATGATGGGAATTAATTGGGGAGGATATTATAATTTTTTCAGGCAAAGAGACCCTCTCTCTTTAGATGAAAAACTCGATGAGGATGGAAGTGTTCTCTCTTATTATTTTAAGAATAATCATGAGGGTAAAGAACAACTGCAATTTCATTTTCATTGGATCCCTGCAGGCAACAGTTCAAGAGACAGTTTTAACGCAGAAGTGGCATCTGGAGTAGCAGATTCAAGAATTATTAATGTAACAGTTCAGTAATAACTTGCTCTGGTTGATTCATGATTTGTCGAATAGTTGTAATTTTCTCAGCATTATTTTCCCAAATGGGTATATTTGGTCTATGGTGATTCAGTTAGCAATTTCAAGCGCTCCTCATAACAAACTCTCTTTGTCCGTAAATATTTGACAGCCCTAATCAGAAAATTTTGTTGAAGTTCTTTATTAAAGTGACCTTGAAAGCAAAAAGTTGGGAGGAAGGAAAAATATCGCTTTGCTTCTCTCCTTGTCACGAAGGTAAATATTCGGTTAACCCATCAGTAAAATGTGCTAGAGAATCAATTAATTATCAGAGCGATCTATCAAATCTTAATCAGCGTATCGATTAGCCTACAGCCTATAGCCTACAGCCTATAGCCTCTATTCGGCCAGCAGGCCGAATAGTTACTCACGAAGTGACCAAAAATCAACTTAAACTTAAACTCTTACCTATTTCTTATGTTCTCAAACATCCTCTCTATCATTGGCATCTCTCTCGAGGTGATTATCCTTTTTAATCTTTTAATTGTTGTTCATGAGTTAGGGCATTTTCTGGCAGCCCGTTCTCGTGGGCTTGTGGTGGAAAAATTCGCTATTTGGTTTGGAAAGCCCATTTGGTCGAAGACCATTAATGGAATTGAATATCGGTTAGGATGTATTCCTGCTGGAGGGTTTGTCGCCATCCCTCAGTTAGCGCCGATGGAAGCACTCGAGGGAGAGAGTAAGCAAAAGTATTCCGATCTGCCGCCTGTTTCCCCACTTGATAAAATTATTGTTGCCGCAGCAGGACCGGTTTTTAGTCTTTTGCTGGCTTTAGCATTTGCTTGTGTTGTTTGGGGTGTTGGGCGTCCTGTAAGTGAGGCAGAGAAGACCGCTGTGATAGGTTATGTTATGCCTGATGGTCCTGCTGCTAAGGCAGGCTTACAGCCAGGAGATAAAATTCTTGCGGTGAATGCACATCCTGTCACACGTATTAATGGGATGGGACGGATGAGTGATAGCGTGTCTTGGAATGTGGCTACAAGCCAATCACCTTTGATTCCGATTCGCTTTGAGCGCGATGGGGTGGAGCACATTGTTGAAATTGAGCCCCTTGTGCAGCCTCGCCAAGGATGGGGTAGAAAGAATCTTCGTCAGATTCAGATCTTGCCGGCGCAGACGCCAATGATTTCTAAAATTATCCCTCAAAGTCCTGCCTCGGCAGCAGGACTTCTTTCTGGCGATCTGGTGGTGATGGCCAATGGAGTAAAATTATTGAGTCCTATTGCCTTGGCAGAAATTCTTAATAATACCAAGGGACAGGCGGTAACGTTGGTGATCAGTCGTCGTATGGGAGATGCTTTAAAAACTTTTTCAGTGAATATTTTACCTCTCATTCCTGTAGGGGAGAAGCAGTCGCGTCTTGGTATTGTCTGGGATCAACGTGGTGTTGTGACGCTCTCTTATCCTAATCCTTGGGATCAAATTGCGGCAAGTGTGAGTACGATGTGGGAGACCATCTCGGCAGTGATGACACCTCATTCGGAAATTACGGTGCAGCACCTGAGCGGTCCTGTTGGTATTATGAGGATTTATTATATGCTTTTTGAAAGTCCCATGGGATGGCGTTTAGCTCTTTGGTTCAGTGTGGTGCTTAATGTCAACTTGGCTCTACTGAATCTGCTCCCTTTCCCTGTACTTGATGGGGGGCACATTCTTCTGGCAATTTGTGAATGGGCAATTCGTAAGCCGATCGAACATCGCGTGGTAGAATGGATTCAGAGTGGCTTTGCTCTTATTCTGATGGGATTCATGTTGTATGTAACTTTTTTTGATCTTCTCGATTTGCCGCCCCTTATGAGAGGAAAATCGAATCCCCAAGAAAAATCAGCAGTGATGCAGTTTGCCTCGCCAGTTGGAAAATGACTTACTGTCGCAGCCTTTATCATTATGAGCGGCGCCTTTCTCGCGTTGTAACTGTTGGTGATCTCAAGATGGGTGGAGATGAACCAATACGGGTTCAATCGATGTTGACTTCTGACACGATGGATACAGAAGCGTGTGTTCGTGAGACTTTAGGTTTAGTTGCTGTGGGGTGTGAAATAGTTCGTATCACAGCACCTACAGTGAAGGATGCAGCTAACTTAAAAAATATTCATGAGGCCTTGCGTGCCGTAGGCTGTGAGGTACCGCTGGTGGCTGATATTCATTTTAAGCCTGATGCAGCTTTGGAAGCGGCTCAATGGGTGGAGAAGGTTCGCATTAATCCTGGTAATTTTGCGGACTCCAAGAAGTTTCATGTTCGTGAGTATAGCGATATTGAATATGAAACGGAGCTGGAAAGGATTCGAGATCGATTCGCTCCGTTAGTACACCTTTGCAAGGAGCGAGGTGTGGCGATGAGAATTGGAACGAATCACGGTTCGCTTAGTGACCGTATCATGAATCGTTTTGGAGATTCACCGCGAGGAATGGTAGAAAGTGCTTTAGAGTTTGCTCATATTGCTCGGGATCTTGATTATCATGAATTTGTTTTTTCCATGAAGGCTTCTAATCCGAAGGTAATGATTGAGGCTTATCGATTGTTGATAGCTCGTCTTGAAGCAGAAGGATCTGATTGGAATTATCCCATTCATCTTGGCGTGACCGAGGCTGGGGATGGAGAAGATGGACGTATTAAAAGTGCTATTGGTATTGGTTCACTTCTTGCCGATGGTATTGGCGATACGGTTCGGGTTTCACTCACGGAAGATAGCGAGAGAGAGATTCCCGTAGCGCAGGCACTAGTTAGAAGATGGCAGGGAGAAAATGGAAGTCAGGATGCAGATTACAGGGAGCAGGTTGCAGGGAATTCATCTCGTGCCGCCGCCGCATGTCCTACCTGGCCTCTTTTTAGTTATGAACGGCGTACTTCTGAATCTCTTTGTTTACAAGGAGTGAACCTAGGTGGAGAAGAGCCAATCCGTGTTGTTGTGTTACGTGAGACATATCAAGCAGTTGCTCCTAAATTGGCATCCATGGGAGAGTATCAACCAGAGCTTATTGAAGAGGATCTTCCCATTAAAGAAATTGATCCTTCTTCTGATGCTGAGGTAGCCGCCATGAATGCCGAAGAAAGCCCTACTCTTGTTACAGTAAGGGATGGTACGGCAATGTCGCCGATTGCAGCCTTTCGCATGTTAGCAGCACGTCTTGCAGCAAGGCATCCTATTTTACTCAAAGATACATTAGACTTCTTTCGAAACCCTACTGGTGCCGCGAATTGTGACGTCGCGTCGGTGTTGGAGCAGAATTCTACTAATAATCTGCTTGCTTCAGCGACTACTATTGGTTCGTTGCTTTGTGATGGTATTGGAGATGCCATTATGATTCGTAGAGAGAAGGCGCCAGGCGCTTCGTTGCGTCTTGCTTATAATATTCTTCAAGCGGCAGGCACACGGATTTTTAAAACCGATTATGTAGCATGTCCTTCGTGTGGGAGAACGCTTTTTAATCTTCAGAACACAACCGCTCGTATTAAGGCTGCTACAGGACATCTCAAAGGAGTTCGTCTTGCAGTAATGGGGTGTATTGTTAATGGTCCCGGAGAAATGGCCGATGCCGATTTCGGTTATGTCGGAGGGGCCCCAGGTAAAATCAATCTCTATGTCGGAAAGAAGCCTATAAAATTTAATATTCCGGAAGCAGAGGCTGTAGAACAACTTGTTCAACTCATCCGTGAGCATGGTAAATGGGTTGACGCAGTAGTTTGAAAACAGGAATAGCCACAAAAGAACACAAAGAAACACAAAAAAACAGAACACAAAAAAGGAGTAAAAATCCGGCTAATCCAGTTAATAAAATTTGTCTAAATATACTGGAATCTTTTGCTGCAGCGACTGAGAAGGCATAGGAAAATTGGGGTCAGGGTTGGCGCTAAGTTAAGAAGTGACTACTGGTTGCTCAGGCTGATGATGAGAAAAGAATTTTTCGATCTCGTGAAGCATACGTTGAATATGACGGTAACTTTTAACAGGGACCATACGGGCATAACTTTTCCAAGGATTTCCCCATTCTAAAATTTCAATAGTAACACGACGTACACCCCATTCCCTCATGGCAGTTCGTGTTGGTTTATAGAGGTCGATGGTATTAGTACCAGCAAGAGCCCATCCATAGTCATCGACAATAAAGATTTCTCGGGTGGCACGAATACGGAAGCGTGTTCCAGCAGGCCAGCGTGCCCAGTCTGCTGCAGCACTGTTGATAACGCCGCATTGTAAGCGCGTACCAAGGGCAGAGCATTGCCCATAACGGAGATGGTCGCATTCCGTGGAAGTGTAGGCTGTGGTTCTAACTTTTTGTATAGCTGCACGGCGCAATGGCTTCTCGTAAGGAGGAAGTTGATGATGGGCACAGCCAGTTAAGAAGAAGGCCAAGAGCAATATCTGTAAGAAAAGATAAGGCTTCAGTAAAGGGTGAAGAGTAAAGGGTAAAGGGTCGGAAGCGTTCAGACCCCCTCCTTCGTAGGAAGGATCTGAACCAAATAATCGCATTGCGAAGGAGTGGTATAAATAGAGCCTGTTCGAAAGTAATCCAGTTTTGAAAATGGATTTTAATTTTTGTTTGGTACCTAGCTTAGCTACAGACATGTAACGAGTAACGAGTAAAGGGTAACGAGTTTATTTTCTTGCCTGCGGCAATTGATTTAAAAAATTGCTCACTATAACAAATTAATTTTCGATAAAATGGTATTTTTGAGAATTTATATTTTTCTGAACTTACCCATTCTATTTTTTTGATAAAAATGGCCAAAGTCCAGTTAAAGAATTTTTACAAAAATTCTTTTTTTCTTTTTTTGTGTTCTTTGTGTATCTTTGACTCGCTCTCGGACAAACTCTATATATGTCATCCATTCACACTACACCTTCGCAGTCCGACCATTTAGTTCAGATCCTTCCTCCGCAGGAGGGAGGATCTGGAGGCCGATCTCCCAGTAAAACAAAGCCTAAGGTAGGGCTCTTAACCTGTATTTTTCTTGTGATGGCTATCATGGTGGGTAATGGGATCTATACAAGTCTTGGAATGCAGCTTTTGAATATTTCTAGCGGATTTACGATTCTTTCTCTTTGGGCATTGGGTGGCATTTGTGCTCTTTGCGGAGCTCTTTCATATGCAGAATTGGCATCGCTCATGCCTCACTCTGGGGGAGAGTATTACTATCTGTCAAAAATCTATCATCCAGCGCTTGGCACGATGGCCGGTTTTATTGCACAGATAGCTGGCTTTATTGCGCCAATTTCCTTAGCTAGTATGGCTTTTGGAAAATATCTTCAGGCATTCTTTCCTTCAACTAATCCGATGGTTTCTTCCATGGTCTTGGTAACAGTGATCACGGGAATGCATCTTGTAACGCTAGGATTTAGCGCTGTGTTTCAAGATATCATTACAGGTTTAAAATTTCTTCTGATAGGGGTTATTCTCTATCTTGGGCTTCGTCATGCTACAATATCACCGACGATTTTTCTTCCTTCGATGGTAGGAATGAAAGAACTTTTTTCTCCAAGCTCTGGAGTTGCTTTAATTTTTTGCTTCTATGCTTATTCAGGATGGAATTCTTCCACCTATATTGCCGATGATGTTACTTCTTCTCATCGTACGGTTGGACGCTCTCTGGTGATTGGAGCTATTCTGGTTATTGTGATCTATATGCTTATGAATGCTATTTTTCTCATGGCTGCACCAGTGGGAGAGTTGCGCGGTGTTTTGGATGTCGGTCGTGTGGTGGCCACACATCTTTTGGGTCAAGAAGGCGGTCGTATGATGACAGTAATGATTGCCTTTGGACTTGTTGCTGGAGTGAGTGCGATGGTTTGGGTCGGGCCTCACATTACGCAGATGATGGGAAGAGATCTTCCTGCCTTGCGTTGGTTAGCTCCTGTTTCCAAAGGGAATGTTCCTCTCCATGCGATGCTTATTCAGTATATTCTGGTAATGATTTTGCTTTCGACGGGAGCTTTTAAAATGGTCCTTGTAGCGACTCAATTTCCTATCATTTTTTGTGAATTCTTAGGAGTTATTGGAGTGATTGTTTTACGCTTTCAGCATCGTAAGATCTACGATCCTTCCATACCAAAGAAAGATCGCCAAGGTTTTCGTTGTCCTCTCTATCCCTTGCCTCCTCTCTTTTTTGCAGTGATCAGCATCATGGCTCTCACATACACAACGATCACCAATCCTCTGGAAGGGATCGTTGGGATTGCGCTGATTATTATTGCTATTGCTCTCTACCCTCTCCTCCATCGAGAGAATGCAATAGAGGAATAATTGCTAACGTAGTCCAAGCAGAAAATTAACAGGAATGGAAAGGATGGAAGAGATAGCAGAGGGTAAAATTAAGAAAACAAGTCATCAGAGTTCTTATTAAATTATTCTAAGAGTTTAATACCTTGTTGTGCTTACTCAATTGTTGCTATCCCTTCCATCGCATTCGTTCTTGTGATTTTTCATTAACTCCTCTCTCGGTTTTAATATACGGCAAGAAATGCGATGGAAGGGATGGCGGAGACTTAAATTTAAAATGGTGTGTATAAAATTAATGAGTCCACAAAATTAAATAATGATTAGATCCTTCATTATTCAGTATTCTTTTTCTGCCATCCCTTTTATCCCTTCCATCCTTGTGAATTTTTTTTAGATAGGTTGGTAGTTACCCTAATTCTACGAATTGTACATGAGGACAAACCAAAAAATTGGAATTTTTACTTCTGTTATTCTTGTGATGGCCATCATGGTCGACACTGGAATTTACACGAGCCTAGGGTTGCAGCTTTTAAGTATTTCCAGTGCTTTTACAATTCTTACCCTTTGGGTACTAGCTGGAATAGGCGCTCTCTGTGGAGCTCTTTCCTATGCAGAGTTGGCATCGCTGATGCCTCATTCCGGAGGAGAGTATTACTATCTGTCAAAAATCTATCATCCGGCAGTTGGTACGATGGCTGGAATTATTGGCCAACTAGCTGGTTTTTCCGCTCCTATTGCTTTAGCCAGTATGGCTTTTGGAAAATATTTTCAAGCACTCTTTCCTTCGAGTAACGCGATGCTTTCTTCTATTATTTTAGTGACTGTAGTAACGGGAGCTCACCTTTTTAATCTCCGTTATAGTGCCATTTTTCAAAATAGCGTTACCGGTTTAAAATTTCTCCTGATTGCTATTTTTCTCTATGTTGGGTTTCGTTATGCCACGATAACGCCAAAAATTTTTCTTCCTTCAAAAGTGGCGATAAAAGAGCTTTTTCACCCAAGTTCTGGAGTAGTTTTGGTCTTTTGTTTCTATGCTTACTCAGGTTGGAATTCCTCTATCTATATTGCCGATGATGTCGTTTCTGCACGGCGTAATGTAGGACGATCTTTAATCATTGGATCTCTCCTGGTTATTCTGATTTATCTGCTGATGAATGTTGTTTTCCTTATGGCGGCACCACTAGGAGAGTTACGTGGTGTTCTGGATATTGGTCGTGTTGTGGCTTTTCACCTTTTGGGCCAAGAAGGAGGATATATGATGGCAGGACTCATTGCTGTTGGGCTTATTGCCGGCGTGAGTGGGATGGCGTGGCTGGGACCTCACATTACACAAATGATGGGAAGAGATCTTCCTGCCTTGTGCTGGTTGGCTCCGGTGTCCAAAAGTAATATTCCTCTTAGAGCGATGTTTTTTCAATACATCTTGGTTCTTTTAATGCTCATGACTTCGTCTTTTAAGGCTATTTTGATCAGTGCAGAAATCCCTTTGATTTTTTGTAATCTTTTAGGAGTTGTGGGAGTGGTTATACTACGGTGGAAACATCATAAGATAGACGATTATGAAGGATTTAAATGCCCATTCTATCCGCTCCCTCCTCTCTTATTTGCAACGATCAGCATGATCGCGTTAATTTACACTATGATCACTAATCCTATGGAGGGAATCATTGGAGTTACTATTATCATCGGAGCATTATTACTTTATCCGCTTTTTATTATTCGAGCAACGTGAGCTTAAACTGCATTGAAGTATTGTTATTCTAACATTACCGTAATAGACAGAAATTCACCACACCAGTCATTCAGTCCTCGCTACGCAACGACTGAAGTAAAGGTGACAGTTTGTTTTAGTATGTTTACTTAACTGATAGTTGAACAATTAGTAGTAAGGAGGGTGAAGAATTTTTATAGCGTTCTCAGTAACTTAATTGAACTTAATTGAAAGCTATTTTTTGATTTTTTTTCAGGAAAGACAACGATAAAAACAAAAACCTTATTTTACTTCAGTCGCTGCGCAGCAGAGACTGAATGACTGGTGTGGTGAATTTCTGCGTATTTGAGGAACGTTATCAGTCACAAAACTAGCACTAATTATCGGGTAGATATTGCTATGGTTTTTACCACCCCTCCCTTTACCTTTCACTCTTTACTTCTTCTTTCATGTTTTTGTTTGTTCTTTTGTGGCTATTTTCAGCATCACTCTTTGCTCAAGAAGTGAGGAGGGCTTTGCCCGTTCATGCAACCCCTCATGAGGTGGCACAATTTCTTGCCGGTTTTCCTGTTTCAGGAGCATCGGCTTTATCAAGTTTGCAACTTACCAAAGAATATCTTGAACACCATCTTGCGATACAGAAAGCGTGGAAAGAGTGCCAGGAACAACGTTTTGAACCCATGAAGAATTGGGCAAGTCAAGAAATGACGTCTCGTATTCCTGCTCCTACGATTGTTCGTTATCTTTTTGGAGGACCTGATGAGCTGAGTCTTTTAGCGCTTTTTCCCAATGCTTCTGTTTACATACTCTGTGGTAAAGAGCCCGTAGGGAAAATTATGCCGCCCGAAGAACTCTCAACAGAACAGTTAAAAATGGGTTTAAGTGATCTTCGTGAAAGCATGAAAACATTTCTACATTACGGCTATTTTATTACTAAAGAAATGAAAACAACAATGGGTGTAGGTTTTTTTCAAGGGGTAACGCCTATCCTTTTTACCTTCCTTGCATTAACAGGGCATCAAATTATAGCCGTTGAGACTGTTAATTTGGGAGGAGCCCCAGGAATTCGTATTCGGTTTTTAGCTCCAGCAGGAGGGCAAGAGCAGATGCTTTACTACATGCAAACTGATTTGTCTAATGAAGCAAGTCATAGTTTCTTGAAATGGCTTGGTTCTTTTGGTCCAGGTGCTGCCTACTTAAAAGCAGCTTCTTACTTACTTCATGAAGAAAATTTTTCTCGAGCACGTGAGTTTCTTTTAAATAGTTCCAATACAATTCTTGAAGATGATTCTGGCATTCCTTGCCGTTTTTTCACTCCAGCAGTCTGGTCCCTTTATTTCTTTGGGGACTATAAAGGTCCCATTGAGCTTTTTCGCTGTCAGTACCAACCAGATCTCTATGCTGCTTATGCGGCATCACCTCTGCGGGGGCCCATGCCTTTTGGAACAGGGTACCAACTTATTGCAGGTGCTTCTGGTGGGGCAAATTTACTCCTCGCTGTCAAAAAAAGTTTTGTTCCTAAGGCTCTTCCTAAGGGAGAGGAGGAATCCTCTGTCAAAAAAATTAGGGGTAACAAGATCAAGTAAAAATTCCTAATTTTTATTTGTGATGCATATATACAACAATTCAGGTAAAAGTAACCTTGCTTGCTTTCAAAAAATGGATCATAGTCCTTCTTTGCTATGGCTAGGTAGCTCAGTCGGTAGAGCAGAGGACTGAAAATCCTCGTGTCGTGGGTTCGATTCCCACCCTAGCCACACTCTACATATTAGGCCAACAGGCCGAATATAAGTTTAAGTTAAAAGTTTAAGTTTAAGTTGATTTTTGGTCACTTCGTGACAAGGTAAGAAGCGAAGCGACATTTTTATTTTCTCGAGTTTTTTTGCTCTCGAAGTCGCTTCATAGCCACACTGTTGCTTTACCCCCCTAAACTCCTAAACTCCTAAACCATTATACTATTATGTTACACTATGCTGTCGTTTTTCTTATCATCGCTTTAATAGCCGCTTTTTTAGGCTTTGGAGGTATCGCTGGTACCGCCGCTTGGATTGCTCAGTTGTGTTTTATTTTCTTTTTGATTTTAGCTGTTATTTCGTTTCTTAAACGGTAAGCGTTCAGATCTGAGGTGCAGACAATCTTTATAAATTGAAGGCTTGGTATAGTGCCAGAATGATTCCATCCCAATGTTATTTTTAGCTGTAAACACAAATAAAAAGCCTTATTTTACTTCAGTCGCTGCGCAGCAGGGACTGAATGCCTAATGTGGTGAATTTCTTTTTGCTTGATGCTTGCTAGCAATGGACCCTTCAGATTTTATTTTTTTAGATTGGAATCGTCCATGGCTTCCTCAACTTGCACAGTACCTGCTGACAACATGGTCCTGTAATCAACAATCCTCAGCACTTGATTCTGCAAGCGCATATACTGACCTCTCTGACACTGTTGTAATTTTGCCTGGGAGTAGGGCAGGGCGGCGACTTTTAGAGCTTCTTGCGCTTCAAGCTACAGAAGCGGCGCAAATTTTAATTCCTCCTCGTATTGTTACTTTGAGGAAGGCCGTTTCTTTGTTTTTAGAATTGAGTGAAGAATGCTTTCCTGAGGCAGGGCTCTTTACAAGTCGATTAGCTTGGCGTGAAGCTATGGCACAACTTCCCGCAAGTGAGCATTCTTTCATTCATGCTGCTCCTATAGAATCAACACAGAATCAACCGCTCTATCGTATTGCTGAAGAACTAGCCCAAAAATTGGGTGGTGTAGGGCTTGATTTCAACGATGTTGCGAGACGTCTTGGCAGTCTCTGTCCCGAGGTCGCTGACTTTGAAGAGCCCCGTTGGAACGCTCTAGCTCATTTACAACAACTCTATCGTCAACAACTGACCCAATGGGGATATAGCGATGCTACCGACGCTCTTCGAAAACGGCTTGCAGAAGGGGTTGCGAAGAAAGATGGCCGGATACTCGCCTGTTTTGTTGCCGACTATTCTCCTCTTTTTATTCCTTTTTTTGAAAAGGTACAACCAGCCATCGCTGTTGTGGCTCCTTCTTCGCATGCAGCAGGATTTGGAGCCTATGGAAAATTAATCACTTCTTACTGGTTAGAGCATCCTGTTTCTTTGGACTCAGCAACTATTATTCCTTGTGAAAGGAGTGAGGATCAGGCAGAAGAGATCGCTCATCTTGTTTCTTCCTTAGAGGTTTTTCTTCCTTCTTCTTTTTCGCTATCCGATAGTATTTCAATAGCGACCCCTGATGTTTCAGCTGTTCCAATGATTCGTGAACAGCTGGCTTTAGCTGACATCAAAGCTCGTTGGGCAGGAGGAAAGTCTTTTAAAGGAAGTCGTCTTCATCAACTCTTGCATGCGGTTGCCACAATGATGGATTCCTTTCCCAAGCTCTCTCTCGAAGCCTTTCGTTTGCTCTTGCGTCATCCGGATATCAATGTGCATCTCTCAGATCAAGAAAAAGTAGACTTCTTTCGAAACTCTACTTCTGCTGTGAATTGCGGCGTCGCGCCGGTGCTCGAAGTATCGAGTAGCTCCTGTACACTCAACTTCTCCGCGCCGTCGACTCCTTGCACTTCATCAGCAGAAGCGAGTTTGGGAAGAAGTCTATTGATTCGTCAGCTCGACCAATGGGAACAAGATCATCTGTCGCAGTTTTTAGAAAAAGATCATCTGCGTCAGTTTCCCAAATTTTTTTCACTTCTTTCTGCTATTACAAAAATTGAAGAGATCATAGGCTTTTCGCCAAGATCTCAACGACTTGATTATTTAGTGAATGAATTAAGATTGTTTTTTCTACGAACTATGGGCGATCGTGAGGTCCGTGTTACGGTTCCTGAAGAACATTATCTTGTAGGGTGCCTTGAAAAGTTGAACATACTTCTTGAAGAAATTTCTTGTTCTTCATCAGCCTCAGCGACCATGAATATAGGTTCTGAGACAGGTTCTAAAAGAAAATCTGATAGTGGTCCCTTTTCGCTTCGAATGGCTGATTTTATAAGGCTTCTTATTGAAATCATGAGTTCAGAAGAGCTTCCGGAGCGTGAAGAGCCCGAAGCTATTGAACTTTTGGGATGGCTTGAGGTCGCTTCTGATGATGCGCCAGTAATTATTATTTCCTCTTGTCATGAGGGAGCGCTTCCTTCCTCTCAACGAGGAGATCCTTGGCTGCCTGAAGGGATTAGAGGTGCCTTGGGACTTCCTGATAACAAGCGATTACTTGCACGTGATCATTATCTCCTTCACACCATCATGGCTGCTCGCACAGAAGCAGGCGTTGTTAAGATCTTTGCGCCACGTCATAATGGTCGTGGAGAACCAGTACGCCCAAGTCGTCTTTTAATGCTTGGTTGTTCTGAAGAAGAATTACCTGAAAGAGTTCTTTCACTAACGCAACGATTACAAGGAGGTTCTTATCGATCACAATCTCAACAGGATTTTAGTAAGAACCTATCTTCACAGTCTACTGAAGCTGCGATGGGCTTCGTCACTCCGGTGCTCGAGTCCTCAGGTATGCCCTATACATTCCGGGCTCTGCGCTCCGAGGTTCCTTGCCCTTCATCAGCCTCAGCGACTTTGAAAACAGGTTCTAAGCAAGAATCAAGCTTTCGAGCTCTTCCTATAACAGAAGCAACCATCGAACGTCTGAATGTTACCTCTTTACGCACCTACTTGCGATCGCCAAGACTTTTTTATCTGCAGCATATTTTAAAGCTTCAAGAAATTGAATTGAATGCTGTTGAAATGGATGCATCACAATTTGGAACCCTGATTCATGCGGTGCTTGGAGCTTTTGGAGCTGAGGAGAAGATAACTAGTGTCCTCGATGCTAAAGAAACCTCTTCGTGGTTTAGAAAAAAACTTTTTGAAATTGCTCAGTATCAATTCGGCAACGAGCCACGACAATCTATCGTATCACAAATTGAAGAAGTGATGCCTACTTTAGATGGTTTTGCCAAAGCGCAACAACTTCATCGTAGTAAAGGATGGAAAATCATTCATGCTGAAGCTATAGACCAGGGGGGAGGCTCTCGCTTAGAAAAAATGATATCTCTTCCGAAAGGTCAATCCGTTATTTTACAGGGAAGGATAGATCGAGTTGATTGGCATCCAGAAACAAGACGATGGTTAATTATTGATTATAAAACTTCTAACCGACAAGATTGGGAAAGGCAGACTCCTGATAGAGAGCATTTTCAAGAACAAGGAGGAGTGATGCTATGGCATGACCTTCAACTTCCATTGTACTTAAAACTTGTTGATCAAATTCCAGCAGTGATGGGTTCAGGATTACCTACTCCAACTTTGGACAATACAGACCTCTGCTACTTTCAGCTTCCTATCCACCCTGAAAGAGCAGGGTTAAGTTCTTATTTTAGCAACAGCATGATTACAGCAGCGTGGGAAGAGGCCTTCCGTGTGATAGAAGAAATTCTTGCTGGTAACTTCGAAGAAATCGGTGATCTTAATTCTGATCAAATGCCTACCTTAGCCGCTCTTTGTGGGATTTCTGGGTTGTAGGCAAGAAGAAGGAAGAAAATAGCCACAAAAGAACACAAAGAAACACAAAAAGAAACTTGGCGATGAACTAGATTAATTAGCTAGCCTAAGCTGTTTTGCTGCTATTAACGCTCTATATTGAAGCAGGATTTCAATTCCTGGCCTCATTGATTTTCATAATATTGAACATTCTTTATCTTTAATTTTTATAAAAATTCTTTTTTTTATTTTTGCTTCTTTGTGTTCTTTTGTGGCTATTTTCTTCCGGCAATTACTTCATTTCAGTTTGAATTTATATCAACGCTCATTACTCGTCTGGCCATTCCTTGTGGTTGTTTTCTGCTATTTGCTAATTCCCTCACAAGTACTAGCTCTCAACGGTAGTAAATATTCGGTAAACTCATCTGTAGAATGTGCTCCAACGAATCAGCAGAGTTCTTCTAATTGTGCCTGCAGCAACAGCTCTCCACTTCCATCTCCTGTCGCAGCGACGACATCTCCCACCTCTCACCTACCACCTACCACCTCTATTAGGCCTGTTGGTCGAATAGTGACAGGCATTGTCACTATTGATCTCGATCATCCGAAGGCAATTTTGGATGCTTCTCAAACTCTTGGTGCAGGAATTGATGGGCATAAAGAGGGAGAGGGGGAAACAATTTTTTCATTAGCCAATATTCGCCGTATGCGTTCAGCTGGTTTAAAACCACTTGCTTACCGCCTTCGGACTGAATTAGGGGTGGAAGCATGGCATTGGAATCCTCAAGGAACTTGGAGTGATCCTTCTCACCAGCAAGGGTATTGGCTCTCATCGATTCATTCTAAAAAACCACTTCTTGAAAGTTATGGTTATCGACTACCTCGTCGCGGAGATACTCTTGACGAAGCTAATAACGATGGCTATTCACGACTTGATGATGGTAACTCTAAGACTTTTTGGAAAAGCAATCCTTACCTTACTTCTCATTATACAGGAGAACCTGATAGGAAACATCCCCAGTGGGTGGTGCTCGATTTTGGAAAGCCTGTTTTTATTAATGCGGTCCGTCTTCATTGGAGAGAACCCTACGCAAAAAAATTTCGTATTCAATTTGCCAATGAAGGAGCTGTTTACTTTGGGCATCATCGTCCTTGGCATGATTTTCCTCAGGGAAAAAGAGAGCAAGGTCATGGAGGAGAAGAATTGCTTTCTTTAGGAGAGGTCAAGAAATTCGGGAAAAGAATACCTATTCGTTTTCTTCGCGTTCTGATGACAGAGAGTTCAGCAACAGCTCCTCCTTCGTGTCACGACCCACGCGACATGATGGGATATGCTATCCAAGAAATTGAAGCAGGAGAAATAACTCGCGACGGAGTTTTTCATGATCATGTCATTCATCGTCCTGATAACCAGCAGACGCTCGTTTATGTTTCATCAACGGATCCATGGCATCGTGCCTCAGATAGGGATGAAAAAACCGAGCAACCAGGTTTTGATTTAATTGTTTCTTCTCGTCTTGCAGAAAAAAATGCCATCCTTTGGTCACTTCCAGTATTGTATGATACTCCGGAAAATAGTGCTGCTGCAGTACGATTCTTGCAACAACGCGGATATCTCTCTCAAGGAGTGTCAAAATTAGAACCTGTTTTAAAAGTCGCTGAGGCTGATGAAGGGCGAGGAGTCGGCGGCGCGCAGAAGTTGAGTGTACAGCAGCTACTCGATGCTTCGAGCACCGGCGCGACGAAGCCATTCGCAGCTGCAGTAGACTTTGAAAACAGGTTCTTAGAACTTGGTGAAGAACCCGATGGGCAGCGCATAGATCCTAATGACTTTGGAGCTCTCTACTGTCAAACAGCACGACTTATTCGTAAGATAGATCCTTCAATTTCTTTAGGAGGTCCTAGTTTTGTCACCATTGATTGCCAACCAAACGATACCACCTACCGCTTTGATCATCGTTCTTGGCTTCAGCGATTTTTCAAACAACTTCGAAAAAAAAATCAAAAGAAAGACTTTCAGTTTCTTACTTTTGAGTGGTATCCCTTCGACGATATTTGCCTTGATCCAGCGTCCTTACTTACTCAAGAACCGCTCCAACTTCAGCAAGCCGTTAAGCGAATTCGTCGTGGAGGAGTTCCTCCCTCCATGCCACTCATGATTACCGAGTATGGGTATTCTGTCTTTGAAGGACAACCTGAGGTGGAGCTTGCAGCAGCACTACTCAATACGGATATTAGTGCTCAATTTCTCTTATTAGGAGGAAAGACTTCTTATCTTTATGGGTATGAACCAAATTCTTTAGCCTGCCTTTATGGGAATTCTTGGGGAAACCTGATGATGTTTCTTCAGAATAAAAGAGGAGGAATCAAAGCCTCTCTTCCTACTTATTATGCTGCACGTCTCTTAACTCAAGAGTGGATGGCTCCTTTAGCAGGAACTCATCAAATCTATCCAACAGTAACAAATCTCAAAGACAAGAAGGGAAGATCTTTGGTAACAGCCTATACCCTTCAGCGTCCAGATCATCAGTGGTCACTTCTAATCGTCAATAAAAGCCCTGATCAAGCTTGTTGTATTCAATGTCATTTTCTACATGCTGATCGAAAAGTTCCTAGTCCATGGAAAAGTCCTAGGGATCTTTATTCCTATTCTCCAGTTCAATACCAATGGCATGTTGATGGACCGCATGGGCATCCTTCTCGCAATCGAGAGCCAGCTCACTCTTCGCTCAAAGAAGAAGATCCAATAATAATACTTCCATGGTCTATTACGGTCATTCTATTCGGGCAACAGGCCGAATAGAAGTTTAAGTTTTAAGTTTAAGTTTAAGTTTAAGTTGGTTTTTAGTCACTTCGTGACAATGAGAAAAGTGAAGCGATATTTTTATTTGCACCTAGTTTTTGCTCTCGAAATCGCTTCAGTAAAGGATTCTTTCACGTCTAGACAAATCTACAAAAAAAATCCATCGCTGTTTGCATGGCAGACAGCGATGGATTTAAAACCACTGTTGCATTACAACAGCGATGGATCCTTGGATTTAGTTAACAGAACAAGCAGCTTGCTTTTGATCGCAATGCTTTTGAATCTTGTCAAGGATTGGCTCTACTGAAGGATCTTGCTTGATCATTGCAGCGCGTAGTGCTGGATCACCGCATCTCTTCTTGCTCAGGCAAGGATTAGCAGCAATAGCAGCAGCCTTGGCAGCATGAAGGCGGCAACGTTCTTCTTTAGTGAGCACCGCACAGCACATATTGTCTCTTTTCTTCGTGCAAGGAGAGCACGCAGAAGGTGAAGACGCACAAACTGGCGTATTGTGCATTTCAGCTTTGACCGAAACAACACCTGTTGTTAGGACGGCTGCGAGTAGGGTAGCGAGTAGTTTCTTATGCATACTTTTTTATAGGTTAAGGGTTACTGCATCTTTCTCACGCGATACTTAGGTTACTGTACTTATTCTTTTTGGTATTTAGTTTCGTTGTCATCGCATCCGTTATCAATAGATAGCGGATGCTCTTCCTTCTAGCTAAACCTAAAAATGCTTATGTAAAATCACCTGAGTCTCTCCTGAGAAAGATATATGACTACTGAACATCTCTGTAATGAACCTCTTTTTAAAGAAAGTCACTCTTTTTTTTTATTCTTCACGCCCTAAACGATCGGCATAATAGGAGAAACGATTAGAGAGGATAAAAAAGGTAGGCGCCCAGAGTCCTATAAAAATTCCAAAACGTTCTCCATAAGCACGCTGAGCGCATAAAGCTGCGTCATGCCAATCGACTGACATATTGCCACCTAAAAAATACCACATGATAATAGAACCCATGATGGAAAGAAATCCGAAGAGTAAACAAAAGTTGCTGATAAGTTGGAGAGTTGATTTTTTCATAAGAAGTTAATGGTTTAAATGTTTAGGAGTTTAGAGGAGTTGTGAAGTTGCTGCCTAGTCTCAAAGGTTTCTGATCACTAAGAAGAGATAGACTTTTAATAGGGATAGAAGAAGAAGAGAGGAAATGAAAGAAAAAGAACACAAAAAAGAGAATTATTTAACCGCAGAGAATGCAGAGAATAGATTGCGAAATAAAAGATGCTTAAAAATAAATCCAAGAGATCTCTCTTACAATAGTACAAAGTTCTTTAATGTTTTTCATTCTTTGCGTTCTTTGCGGTTAATTAAGTTTGTAACTATTCGGCCTGTTGGCCGAATAGTTATGTTTTAACCAGACGAATTCCAAAATTGATCATTGGTGTTTCGGGATAATAAAAGTGATTCTCCAAATGAAGTCCGCTTTTGGCGAGATAGCCACTAAATTTTTTCCAAGCATCAATCCATTGCCAATAATCTTTATCACCATCATCATTTGAGTGGAGAAACTCAAATTGGTTCCATTCATCTTGTGTGGGCAAACGCCATTGTGCTCCTGCTTGTGGAGTGATGACTTTATCCATCACATTCTGCCTCGTGATGAGTTTATTAGTATACGTAGGAATATATCCTTCGATATAGGCTCCTGAATGAGTGGAATCTGATTCAGTAATTCCTGGGCCTTCAGCACCTACCGGCTGACCAAAATGCATCCAATTACAAAAGCGTGCCGCATCACATACTGTGACCCAGGTAATAGGTAAGTCTCCAATAGGAATGGCAACAGGCCTGCCCTTCTCATCAACTCTCGTTGGGAGTGTTCTTGTTCCTTGGATAACCGAGTAAGAATAGAGGTCGCCAATCCGTGTGCAGATGATACAAGCAGTGCGAGAATCCATGGACATTTGTGGCTTATAGAGATGATACGGATCGCCTGTCGAGGCTACAGCATTGAGAAAAGCACAATACTCTTTTACCGAAATGCACTTTCTTGCAATGCTGAAATCTTCCATCGGAATAAGATCGATAGTGAGAGGTAATGAGAGAGGGGCGATAGCATCATCAGCTGTTGGAGTAGGGCTGGGAGAAGGAGGGTCTGCTCGAAGAGTGCTCAGGCTTAGAAAAACAATTAACAGGGATAAAAGCAGGGCTGATTTACGGAAAGTCATAAACAGGGATGAAAGAGAATAAAAGAAAAAGAAATTAACAAGGATGGAAGGGATGGAAGAGATAAATACAGAGAGAAGTGATTAATGGGAAAATCCATTTTCAAAATCAGCTTGCTTTCGAACCCTATATACAGCAGCACAAGAATATTGCAAACAGGTAAACATCTTGATAGGAAATTACACCATCAATTCAATATTTTGGATATCATCAAACCGACGTTCTACAAAAATTTAAATTCGCTGACATCTTGCCCTTTGAATACGGGCTGCAAGTATTGCCAATTTTATCAATGTTACATCTTATGAAAAAACTCTTCTTTACCTCTCTCTTTGCTGTTTTAATCCGTACAGGCTTCCTTGTAGCACAAGATAATTATCAGGTGACAGGAAGCAGGGAACAGGGAACAAATTCCAATCAAACCACAGAACTGGTTCAGAATAACAGTAGGATAGCATTACCATTAAGAAACGATACAATTCCTATTTCCAATCTTCTCTCTTTTACCTCCCTTTTGGACGTTACGCCCAAATTGATGATGAACCCTTCTCTTGAAGAGGAAACAAAGACTTTAGCAAAAGCTTTAGGAGTTTTGGGAAAAGGTGCAGTCGATGCTAAAGGAGTAATGGTAGGAGGTGAAAGTGGGGGAATCGGAGCCGTGGGAGCTATGAGAAGCAATGTTGATAGTACTATTTCGTCCAGTAATGTATTAAGACTTCGTGGTGGAGGACCTAAAAAAACTCAGCAATTTCAACCTAAGGGAGCTCTTAAATCAACGGGAGAGAGTAGTGAGGAAGGGGAGAGTGGATCTGATCCTGATGCTTCAGCAGATGAAGATGTTTGTGACATGATTTATACTAATATAAAAGATTATATTAGGACAACGGGTATGGCTGATGTTGCAATTGATTTAGATAAAGAGAAACAACAAGCTACAAAAGAATTAAAAAAACAACAGGCACTGGCATTAAGTCGTACTCATGATGAGACGCGTTCTGTAGGAACAGTAGATAGTGAATGGATTCAAGATGCATTGTATAAGACAGCTCAAATGAAACTAGGAGCTACCTTAAAAAAAGAGCAAGCCGATTTACACAGTCTACACAGTCCCCATAGCCCATCTAGCAAAGATCAAGAGTTAGCGGCTAAAAAGAAAATGACCCTTTTACTCCATGGAAACTCACAATTAGCAGTAGAAAAGGCACAGCGGGCAAAAGAAGCTGCAGAAAACAATTTAAAAAAGGAAGATAAAGGCCATCAAAAGATACTTGTAAATCAGTATGCAACACCATTAGATCAAGAAAATTCCTCGCTGAATATGATTTGCCAGGAAGCTCTTGTAACGTATGCAACTGCTGATCATGAGTTTAAAAAAGCCAAGAGAGACATTGAAGAAGCACAGCTTGCTACGGTAAATGCAGAGTTGGCATTGCAAGAGGCACAACATATTGAAAGTGATCTCTCTTCACTTAATAAAGCAGTCTCTGCTTTAGAGCTTGCACGCGAAGAGGAGGAAAACCTAGAGCAGAAAACAGATCCTATAGCGAATGAAGCTTCAGCAAGAAATAGTTGGTGTGAGGCCTTGAAAAAGGCCTTTGAAACGGCAGTAGCAGCTAACGATTTAAGAGCAAAAATTCCATCCTTATCATTATTCTCTTCATCGCTATCATCTCAAGCAACAAAGTGGAATAAAATCCTACAAGAGGCTCAAGCTACAGAACAAGCTTGGAAAGAGGTGGTTGACGCATGTCGTAGTGCTCTTGATAAAAAACCTATTCGAAAGTCTAAAATTATTTGGGACAAAGATCTGGAAGAAGCCGTTAATCAACAGATGCTATGGGAGACGAGGATTATTTGGTTCAAGATAGGACAAACTGTCGAAGAGGCTAAAGCATCTTCTGGATTACAGAATTCAGAAGAGCTTCTTCAACAAGCCGAGGAAATGAGTTCTATTTATGATGATCTGTTAGGAACACTTCAAAGGAAACAGAACGAGACTCCAGCAAGATTACAAACGTGGTGGAATCATGACCTTCAGCAAATAGAGGCTCAACGAGGAACCCATGAAAAGGAGGTAGCTAAATTAAGGGCAGCAGAAGCTCAGAGAAAAATAGAAGTGGAAAAAGCAAGATTGGCTGCAGAGCTCAATGAAGCAATTAGAAATTCCGATACGGTTTGGAATCATGCTCTTGAACTTAGTCACCAAGTGAATACTTCTAAAGTCTCAGCTGATAGAACCAGAACAGAAAATGCTTATCAAGAAGTGATGCGTCTTGCTGATAATGCTTCTGCTGCTTGGGTGCAGGCAGCAGAAGGAAAAAGAAATGTTCTATCTAAAACAACAGATACAAATCAAAGAGCTACGCTGAATAATAAAATTCAAGAAGCAACGAGTAAAAGAACAGAATATACCCAACTTGCTAAAACAGCTCTTGCCAATGCTCAAGAAATAGCTAAGAAAATGGCTGAAGCACGCGAAGCGGAGCGCATTGCAAAAGAAAAAGCGGATGCCCTAGCGGCTAAAGAATTAAGTGAAGCAATGAACATTGCACGTATTGCTTGGAATCATGCTGTTGACCTTAGTAGTCAAACTGATACTGCTAAATCCTCAGCTGATAGAATTCAAACAGAGAATGCCTATCAAGAAGTGAAAGGTCTTGCAGAGAATGCTATTATAATTTGGACAGAAGCAGAAATGGCACAGAAAAATGTTTTATCTAAAACAACAGACGTGAATCAAAAAGCTGCTTTAAATAGCAAAATTCAAGAAGCAATAAATAAGAAAAAGGAATATGCTCAACTTACTGCAATAGTAGTCAAAGAAATTCAAAAGAAAGAAGAAGCAGAAAAAGCAAGATTGGCTGCGGAGCTTAATGAAACAATTCGAAATGCTGATGTGGCTTGGAATGATGCTCTTGAGCTTAGTCGCCAAGTGGATGCTGCTAAAGCTTCAGCAGATAGAATCCAAACAGAGAATGCCTATCAAGAAGTGAAGCGTCTTGCAGAGAACGCTGCTACTGCTTGGGTGAAAGCAGAGGAGGGAAAAAGAAATGTTCTATCTAAAACAGCAGGTGCGAATCAAAGAGCTACAGTGAGTAGTAAAATTCAAGAAGCAACGAATAAAAGAACAGAATACACTCAACTTTCCAAGCAAGCTCTTGCTAATGCTCAAGAAATAGCTAGGAAAGTGGCTGCTGCACGCGAAGTAGAGCGCATTGCAAAAGAAAAAGAGGCTGCCCAAGTTGCTAAAGAATTAAGCGAAGCAATTAACATTGCATGTGCTGTTTGGAACCATGCTATTGATCTTAGTAGTCGAACTGATGCTGCTAAAGCCTCAGCAGATAGAACCCAAGCAGAGAATGCTTATCAAGAAGTGAGGCGTCTTGCAGAGGATGTTGCAGCTGCTTGGATGAAAGCAGAAGAGACATTGAGGAATGTTTTATCTAAAACAACAGATATGAATCAAAAAGCTGTTTTAAATAATAAAATTCAAGAAACAGCAAATAAAAAGATCGAGTATACTCGATTTGCGACAACAGCTCTTGCCAATGCTCAAGAAGCAACAAGGAAAGCGGCTGAAATGAAAGCTCAGGCAAAAGCCGAAAAGAAACGCCTTCAAGAAGAAGCTAAAGCAGCTCAAGAGAGAGAAATTGCCGCTCAGTTAGCAAGGGAGAGAGCGGAATGGTTAGAAAAACAAAAGGGAGTTAAGACTGAAGTAGAGAGAAGAATAGGAGAAATAAGGGAGCGCATAGACTTAATAGAAAGAAAAAAAACAGAAGCTACAGAAACAAATCGCCTAGCATGGGAGAAGGTTGAAAGGGTCAATAATAAATGGATGGTAAGAGATAGTACAAGAACAACAGCTAAAGAAGCAGCGGAGAGTGCAACAGCTGATTTAGAACGAATCAAAGAAGAACAGAAAATAGTTGAAGCTGATTTGGCAAGATGTCAAGAGGTGATTAGAAGATGGGATAACTCGCCAAAAGAAAATGTAGCAGAAGTAATAAGAAAATTTCAAGAAGCACAATCAAAAGTCCAAACGACAATAGGAGATAATTCATCTTGTTGGCAAGAAGTTGCAATGTCTTTAGAAAAGAGTGCTGACTATTGGAAGAGAGCATTTGAATTCCAAACAAATCAAACAGCTCTAGCCGTAGATTATAGCATGATTGCAGTTGAATCAGAACAAGCCGCAGAATATAGCAAAAGAGCAGCTGAGGTGTATGCGACTTTAGATGAAGATACGGAAGATAACAGAAAAGGAAATCGATGGAAACATGCAGGTCAATCTGCACAGTATAGTGCCGATTGTAGGATGAAAGGAATTGAAGCAGGGCGTCTAGGAAAACAGGCGAATGTTCAAGAATATGCAACAGCAGCAGGAAAATTGCAACACGCTTCAATATTATGCGTTCAAGCTGTACTAGATGGTCATATGTTGTGGAAGGAAGGTCCTATGCTCCAGTGGAGGCGAGGTCGTTTTCTCCAAGCAGAAGGAATAAGTGAGAAGTATAGACTTCAAGGAGTAGAAGCGCAGGAAGCAGAGAAAACACAGCTTGCAGCAGGTTATCGAGAAGCCACTGCAACATCCCAAAGAGCTGCAGATCAGTGGAAATCGTCAGCTGATAGAACGGTTGCAATAAAATTTATGGAGGGGTGCGGAGAGGAAGAGGAAGGCAACTCTCTCCAAAAGAAAGCAGACTATCAAGCAAAAGCAAGTGAAGCGCAAGAAGCTGGGAAAATAACGCTTGCAGCAGGTTATCGAGAAGCAGTAGCCACATCTCAAAGCGCCGCAGATCAATGTAAACAGTCAGTGCAGACAGAGCATGCAGGTAAAAAGCACGAGGCTATGTGTTGGGTTTGGGTAGGTGATTCTCTCCAAAAGAAAGCAGGCTATCAAGCAAAAGCAACTGAGGCACAGCAAGTTGGAAAAACAATACTTGCAGCAGCCTACCGCGAAGCCGCAGCAATCTCTCAAAGCGCCGCAGATCAGTGGAAACTATTAGCTCAGACCAAGGCTTCAGAGAAGGAGGATGAAGACGATGTAATAGATACGTTGGTAGGAGGAAACGGTCGTCCTCTTCAACAGAAAGCAGATTACCAAGCAAAAGCATGTGAAGCAGAAGAAATAGGGAAAACACAGCTTGCAGCAAGTTACCGAGAGGCTGCTGCACTATCCCAAAGAGTCGTAGATCTGAGAAGGCAATTAGCCCAGGCTTTGATTGCAAAAGATGTGAGTGAATGCATTCGTTTGGAAAAAGAAGCTTGTAATGCAGGTGACGAAGCCGATGCAATAGTAAAGGGTAAAGAAAGCTGAAGGGCCAGGAGCTGAATGGCGAGGATAAATTTGGAATTGTGGAAAGTGTTCAAATATCAAATCAAGGAAAAATACAAAGCCTAAGTTCTATTTTTTTAGCAGCGGGTAGCAATGTCAATTGAGGTAGCAAAGCAGTAAAAAATAATAACCAATTATGAGTTAGCTTATTTCGAGTAAAATTATAAGTTGATTTTTCATCGGATGGGGTCAGTCCTCGGATTCTGAGAAAAGGGGTTCCAGGATTGCATTATCCATAAATAGATAGCAGCAAATATCAAATTAACTTTTGACTTAGTTATTGATTTAGAGTAAATAGAAAAAAAGAAGCTTGGGAAATAGGGGTTAGGCTCTCGAATATTTACAAATGGAAACTTCTATTTTTAGAGTTATTAAGCTTCTATTTTTAGAGTTATTAAGAGCGCAAAGTTCTCAGAATTTAATGAGATATTTTTATTTTTTTGTCAAAATCACGAAGTCTGACTTCTATTTTCATTAGGTGTTTACTACAAAGTGGTTGTACTAAACGATTCTCTTTTTGTGTTCCTTTTGTGTTCTTTTGTGGTTAATTTTTTCTTCTTTGTATATCCCTTTTATCCCTTCCATCCTTGTTAATTTTTTCTTCTTTCATCCTCTTTCATCCCTGTTAATACTCAGGTGGCTGAAGGAGCCTGATCGCAGGATCAACCCAGCGGCTATCAGGGAAAATAAGTGGAGGGTTGGTATCCACAAGGACTGCTTTATTTAAGATAAACTCTGGGTAAAAACTATCGCTTGCTGGTTCATAGACTTTACCTCCTGAAAAAGTACCATAGAGGTGGTATTCATAATTGTTATCCGAACCGATCTGTCCCTTAGCGCGATCGGGAGCGAGTGTTTTCTGTTCATTGAACATGATGAGCTTAGCACTCTTCCAGGGCTGGCCGGGCTCCTTCACCCATCCCCACATATGATAATCAACCTTATAAAACCGCCGTCCTACATAGTAATGCCCTGGAGTTTCCTTGGTCAAGGCAGCATCAATAGCAGCACGATCCGTACGATTCTGGAGAGCAATGGTTTCACATCCTGTTAAGAAGAAGAGAATACAGAGTGTAACTATTAGCCCTATTGGCCTAATAGTTAGTTTATAGTTCGTCGTTCGTAGTTCGTAGTTAACTTTCGAGCAAAAGCTCGAAAGTTTACCATAGCGAAGTGGTCTTTGTATTTGGTCGATTTGTAAGCGTTCAGGTTCTTTCCCAAGAAGGAAGGATCTGAACCAAATGATTGGACTGCGAAGTAGTAGTGTGATGCAATGCATAGTTTGTTAAGAAGTAAGGGATCACCAAATTAATAATATACTATTAATTTGGTGATCAGTTCGTAGTTCGTAGTTCGTAGTTCGTAGTTCGTAGTTCGTAGTAGTTTCAGTTCGTTAAATTAATTTGTAACGTACTTTCAGTGTCATTTCTAAAATTTATTTTTGAGTTCTGTTTTATCGACATCTATTTTTTGAAAAGACCGTTTGTTATGCGTAAGTTATTTGTTAGGTCGTGCCTTAATATTAAACCTAAAAACGTGAATAGAGAATGGCAAACTGACATAATCTCTTGGTTTCAAAATGCTTTTTCAAATGTCTTACGTACCTAAAGGTATGCCGCGACCTTTTAAAAAACATTTTTAAATCCAATATCTTACGCCATTTTATCCATTTCTATTCCCGTGTGCACCAGTGAATGCGGAACCCACATGGGTGGAAATCCCATCGGTCGAATTAGACGGTTCACGACCGAAAGTAATATTCAGAATGAAAGCCGCGAGGCTGAATCTCAAGCGGGATATTAACTGAACCAGCAGGCCATAACGAGTGTAAACTTCATCTAATGAGCATCGAAAGAAACAACTCCAGAAAGTCGAGCCCCTACGAGAAGGGTGAAGACCGCAGAGGAGAGACTAAACAATCGTCGAGGTTTCTTCAAAATTCTGGCGGTGTCAGCGGAGATAGCATGCTGGGAAGGGGAACCGAGAGTAGCTGGGAGACCTGCTTCTGTGAAGGGAAAGCTTCAACGGGAGGTACAACCTTGGAAACAAGGGAGGCCTCAACGGCAGAAGTAGGAGTCAGGGTCCTGCGTAGTAGTGATGAAGCTTCTGTAATGGGAGTGGAGCAAAGGCAGGGCAGTTGTGCTAACGCGTCTGAAGTGGAACGAGAACGGATCGATGGCCTGAAAAGGAAAATAACGCTCGCAAGTCAGCTGACGTGGGAAGAGTCGTCAGAGCTTATGGAACACCAAAGGAAGTACCATTGGAAACAAGAAGCACTGATAACACAGAAAGCGCAGCCGATGACAAAAGTTCGGAAACTACAGAGGGCGCTATATTGGCAAGCCAAGAGTAAACCAAAATGGAAAGCATGGACACTGTACGGAGACCTATGTTCTAGGGAAATCCTAGAAGAGGCACTTCGGAGAGTGATAGCAAATAAAGGTGGACCTGGAGTAGACGGAGTGAGAGTAGAAACACTCAGGAACAATCCAGAGCTGAAGAAGCAATTTCTTGAGCAACTGAGGGAAGAACTGAGGAATAAGACCTACAAACCACAACCGATACGTCGTGTCAATATACCTAAGCGAGATGGCAAGACAAGACCGCTTGGAATACCGATAGTGACTTCATAATGCATCTCCTTCAGTTGTATTTTGGGATTTAATTGATCTAACCTTTTTAATTTTTGTCGAGCAGTTA
>Ga0155638_1062_pt1 | contig 37736 bp, 27 predicted proteins | sample RifCSPhighO2_12_FD_107295 | JGI IMG/M metagenome (GOLD analysis project Ga0155638, IMG submission 107295) | Verrucomicrobia bacterium RIFCSPHIGHO2_12_FULL_41_10
GTTCCGTTGGTGACAATACCATTACTTTGGGTCACGGAGGTTTGAGTTTGAGTAAATCCTCCTAGGTCTAGAACTCCTCCTCCACTAACTGTTGTTGTATTGGAGTTAGTTCCTAGTGCATATTGGTTGGAGGCTACTAAGGTACCACCACTAATGATCGTAGTTCCTGCGTAGCTGTTGGACTGGGTTAAGGTATTAGTTCCTCCACTGTTGGTTACAGAAGCCGTTCCTGTTATCGCTGCAGTGATGCTGTTGCTTCCTCCCGTACCTAAGATTGCTGTATTACTTAAGGTTCCGTCTTGAATGGTACCATTGCTCATGATCACTAGTGATTGAGTTTGTGTACCGGTCTGTAGATCAAGAACACCATTATTGGTAATTGTTGTGGTGTTCGTTATTGCTCCTAGGCTACTATTAGTTGCAACGTTGAGTTGGCCTCCTCCTATTGTTGTGCTTCCCGTGTAGGTGTTGTTGGTTCCACTTAACGTATTCGTGCCTGATGTGTTGGTTACTCCTCCAGACCCTGCGAGCGAGGCTGCTATTGTATCGCTTCCTAGAGCATTGAGTCCTCCGCTAAGACTTAGGACTCCACTAGTTCCACTAATTGTACTATTCGTGAGTATCGCTGTGGATTGAGTGTTGGTTATCCCTGATCCTATGGCCAATGTTGCATTGGTCATTGCTAGGGTCCCATTGGTAGCTCCTAGAGCACTGTTATTCGAGGAGGTTAAGGTTCCTCCTGTTAATACAGTTCCTCCACTGTAGCTATTGGATCCGGTTATTGTTACAAAGCCACTGTTTGTTAGTCCTGCGGTTCCTGCTAAGGTCGTTGAGATACTGTTATTGGTTCCGCTAATGGTTATTCCACTGTTCGTTAAGGTGCCCCCACTTAAGATCCCTCCGTTTAAGATCACTTGGCCTTGAACGTTCGTTATTCCAGATCCTATTGCAAGGGTTCCGGTGTTGCTTACGGTTAAGCTGTTGGTTGCATTTCCTAAAGCGTTATTGTTTGAGGAATTTAAAACTCCTCCAGATACTACGGTAGCTCCAGCATAACTATTCGATGAGGTCAATGTATTGGTCCCTCCACTGTTGGTTAAGGAAGCCGTTCCTGTTATCGCTGCAGTAACGCGGTTGCTTCCTCCCGTACCTAAGATTGCTGTATTACTTAAGGTTCCATCTTGAACGGTACCGTTACTCATAATCACTAGTGATTGAGTTTGTGTGCCTGTTTGTAGATCAAGGACACCATTATTGGTAATTGTTGTGGTGTTCGTTATTGCTCCTAGGCTACTATTAGTTGCAACGTTGAGTTGGCCTCCTCCTATTGTTGTGCTTCCCGTGTAGGTGTTGTTGGTTCCACTTAACGTATTCGTGCCTGATGTGTTGGTTACTCCTCCAGATCCTGCGAGCGAAGCTGATATTGTATCGCTTCCTAGGGCATTGAGTCCTCCGCTAAGACTGAGAACACCATCAGCTCCACTAATTGTACTATTCGTGAGTATCGCTGTTGATTGGGTGTTCGTTATCCCTGATCCTATCGCTAATGCTGCATTGGTCATTGCTAGCGTCCCATTGGTAGCTCCTAGAGCACTGTTATTAGAGGAGGTTAAGGTTCCTCCTGTTAATACAGTTCCTCCACTGTAGCTGTTGGATCCGGTTATTGTTACGAACCCACTGTTGGTTAGTCCCGCTGTTCCAGCTAAGGTCGTCGAGATGCTATTGTTTGTTCCGCTAATGGTTATTCCACTGTTGGTTAAGGTGCCCCCACTTAAGATTCCTCCATTTAAGATCACTTGTCCTTGAACGTTCGTTATTCCAGATCCTATTGCAAGCGTTCCGGTGTTACTTACTGTTAAGCTGTTGGTTGCATTTCCTAAAGCATAATTGTTAGAAGTCACTAATGTTCCGCCGGCCACTATGGTTTGTCCTCCGTAACTATTGGAAGTTGTAAGAATGGTTGAGCCTGAACCAAGCTGACTCAGCGTGACATTAGAACCCAATAAAAATTGGTTAGTAATGATTGCTGTATTGGTTTGATTAAAATTAACCTTGCTATTGGTACCAAGTCCAAAGGTAACTAATGGTGAGGCAATAGAGCCGGCACTATCGGTTCCTCCAAAAGCACCAACATTTAATGTTGCTGTAGAACCTGCGAGTAACCCCATCGTAATATTAGTAGCAACAAAACTACCACCATTAGCAACGATTACTGTACCACCTCCAGAAGAACCTATTGTGGCACCAGCACTATTACTTAAAGTAGAACCAGCCCCGGAAATAAGAACACTGTTGTTTGTCGCAGTAGAATTACTCCCAACTATTGTAGTGGTACTAGCTGTAATACCTCCATTACTGACAGTTAAGGAATTACCAATGCTCTGATCACCAATTATCAACGCGCCAACATTAGTCCAAAAGGAGTTAGGCCCTACCACTAAGGCTGTATTATTGGAAGAAGTAGAGGCCGTCCCCATCGAAACACCTGAACTTATAACTCCTCCTCCGTTAGAAACTGTAAGGCTATTGCTGACAGAACCAGAAGACGCACCAAAATTTAGAGTTCCTGTATTACTCCATAAAGAATTAGTCCCTGTTACTAACACACTATTGTTAGTAGAATTTAAATCTCCTATAATATTAATGAGAGCACCATTGACTTGCGCTCCATTAGAAATAACAAGACTATTGTTATTGGCTGTTGTCTCACCAATAACAAGGTTATTGGTGACAACAACAACGGTATTTGTATCAGTAACAATGTAGGTATTATCACTAGAGTTAGATCCAACATACACACTATCATAGTTTGTTGTTGTTCCACTATTATTCGTCACACTTACTCCACCGTCTATATTGGTGGATTGGGAGAAAGCATTGCTCTCTAAAAAAAGCGACAAGAAAAAGGCAATAAGAAAAGAAACTCGGCATACCATCCGAGAAAAATTACCCTTTTGAATAGTAGAGAGCAGATGGTGGTGATCACCACGCATGCTCTTAGAACCTGTTTTCAAAGTCGCTGAGGCTGATGAAGAGCAAGGAGTCGACGGCGCACAGAAGTTGAGTGTACAAGAGCTACTCGATGCTTCGAGCACCGACGCAACGAAGCTATTCGCAGCTGAAGTTGACTGTGAAAACAGGTTCTTAGTATTAATAAAAAGAGAGGCAAAAGAAACAAAGGCGTTCATAATCTTGGTTTTTGTGGTTTTAGTCTAGCCACCAAACCTCACAGATACAGCAGTACTTTCCTAATTTTAAAACTTCTTTGACGATAAAGGTGATTGCAACAATTTAATTGCTACGCATTTTTGAAAAAAGCAACTATTTAAAAATCCTTCCCAAGCTAAGAACCGTAACTTTTTGAAAACCGCTTTTTATGTTCTTCGGATTCATCAGGTAATTCTATTTCTGAGGAAACAGATTTTTCTTTCTGAGGCAAGGATTCATGAGCTTCTGAAGAGGCTTCCTCTTTTTTCACAGGCTCGGATGCTAATTGAGGATTTTGAGAAACTTGAACAAAAGCCAACTGAAGTTCTGAAAGAATTCCATTAAGAATATTCTCTTCTTCTTTACTAAGATTACCACGGGTTTTTTCGCGAAGGAGTTCTAAATAGTCGATAAACATCTTCGCTGCTTCGAGATTAACAACAGTTTCACCGGTGGAAGGATGAGGTAGCTGTCCTAGGCAGAGAGCGGCTTGCTGAGCTTGCATCATTACAAACTCAATAAAACGCTGGGTCAACTGACCATTATTTTGAGAAGCAGGTTGAACTTCAGGCATAGGTATTTACTGCTTTGCAGTAGGTTTAAGTTGAAAGTTAAAGGAAAGTTAAAGTTAAAGTTAATAACAGTTAAGTTTGAATATGTCTACGATAATTGCTCATCTTCTATTGTCTTATTGAAAAATTTAATTCCTGTAGTTTAGTTTGAGTTCACGAAATTGACAAAAAAATCTACCTTGTCACGAAGTGACCAACAATCAACTTAAACTCTCAACTTAAACTTATATTCGGTCTGTTGGCCGAATATTTCCAGCTGGTGCAACAATTGTTTCTACAGAACCAGGCACTGCTAAATATTTTCGGGTGACATTACGAATCGCGTCGAGGGAAACAGCGTTAATAGCAGCAAAACGATGTTGATAGTCATCAAATCCAAGCCCCATAAGCTCATCACTGGCACATTGCGCAGCAAGAAAAGCATTCGATTGATTTTGGATAGCTTCTGCCCCAAGAAGTTTTTTCTTAGCGCGATCAAGTTCTTCTTGAGTTAATCCATCTGCGGCTAATTTATTAATCTCGTCATCAAATTCATGGCGTGCAAGATCAACTTTCTGAGGGTCTGTCCCTAAGTAGAAAACAAAGGCTCCAGGAGCAAGCCCCATAGAGTTAGAAGCTCCAACAAAGTAAGCAAGCCCTTGTTTTTCTCTAATACGATTAAAAAATCGCGAACCAAGATCGCTGCAAGCAGTCTGGAGCAATTCAAGGGCAGTACGATCAGGATTTGTTACCGAGGCCCCAAGAAACCCTTTCATAATCACTGCCTGCTGTTTTGGTTGAGTTGCCTGTGCAACCTCAGAAGTTGTGAGCTCTTGAGGTATGAGTGGTGATTGCAGCGCCAAGGCACCTGCAGGCATTGCTGCAAAAGCTTGCGTTACCATTGCCAAGACCTCTTTTGCATTAACATCACCAAAGATGGCTAAAACCCCATTACTACCTACAGCAAACTGCTTATAGACGGATTGAATCAGCTCAGGTGTTAAGGAAATAACGCTCTCGGGTGTTCCCATAGTACGAAGAGCATAAGGATGTGTTCCAAACAATTTTTTCTTTAAAAGATTGCGAGCCGTTGTTGTCATCTGATCATCTTCCTCTTTGATAGCGGCAAGTTGTGTCAGTTTTTCTCTATCTACTTCCTCCTTCGGAAAGGTTGCCTTAGTAAGAACATCCGCTAAGAGATCGAGTCCTAGGGAAAAGTCAGGCTTCATGACCTCAACAGAAACAGTAAAACTATTACTACTAGAATCCGCACCGATACTCCCTCCCACCTGTTCAATAGTTTGAGCAATTTGCTCCGCTGTTTTGGAAGCTGTCCCTTTGGTAATGGTGGTAGCCATAAGGTGCGTCAAACCGTTATCTTGAGCATTTTCGGTAAGAAGACCACCTCTAAATGTGGCTACCATGGAAACAAGAGGCAATCGATGATCCTCACCAATAAGCAATCGAAGTCCATTGGGAAGAACAAATTTCTGAACATTGCGTTGAACTGTTTGTTCATTCTTCTTCGATGCTCCGTCACGAGAATCGCCATCTTTTTTCTTAGAAGGATCTTTAGCATTTGATGAAAGAGGGTCTAGTGAAGCAATGGTCAGCCCATCTTCTGTAAGATATTTTGCACTCACGCGTGTGATATCTTCTAAAGTAACGCGATTAATAGCCTCGAGATATTTTTTACCAAAATCAGGATTCCCGGTTTCTAACCAACTGGAACCATAATCAGAAGCACGTCCACGCATGGTCGTGAGTGCATGGAGATGACCTGAAAGAATCCCTTTTTTGGCTTTTACTAGCTGTTCTGAAGTAACCCCATGGGCCAACAATAAGTTGACTTGCTCGAGAATTGCTTCTTCAGCGGCATGCCTCTTACCAGGATCCGTTATCGCTCCAACATAAAAAAGACCTTCTTGTTGAGTTAAAGGTTCAAAACCAGCGCCAATCTGATGAACAAGTTCGCGTTTCTCACGAACTTCTTGGTTAAGAATAGAGCTGTTTCCTGAACCAAGAATACTAGCCAGAATTTCTACAGCGGGCGCATCAGGACTTGTTACGCCAGGAGCTTTCCAGGCCATATTAAGACGACTCAATTCTGTCGGAAAGGTTTCTCTCCCCGTCATTTTTCCTAATTGAGGAGGTTCTTCTTTTACAAGAACAGGCTCAAGAGCCTGACGAGGGTATTTCTCTAAAAAATCTCCGAGTTGTTTCCTTATTTTTTCTGCATTAACATCTCCAACGACAACAAAACAGAGATTATTTGGAACGTAGCGTCGTTTGTAATAAGCCATCACATCATTTCGCGTGAGCTTATTATAAATATCAAGATGACCAATGACAGGCTCACGGAAAGGACTCACGTGAAAAGCGGTTCTAAAAAGAAGCTCTGTACTCATCCGATCTGGGTTATCGTACCCCATAGCAAATTCACGCCGAATCACTTCTTGCTCTTTCTCATACTCCTCCAGGGGAAGCGTAGCATTCAACATCACATCGGCCAAAATATCAACTGCATCGCTTACTCCTGCTGAAGGCATATCAATCCAATACACAGTTCGGTCATACGACGTATAGGCATTAATATAACCTCCTTGATCTTGCACTTGTTGAGCAATAACGCCTGGAGCACGTGTTTTTGTCCCCTTAAACAGCATATGCTCTAAGATATGAGAAAGCCCTGCCCCAAGCAACGTTCCTTCATGAATACTACCTGTGTTACACCAAGCCTGAACACTTACCACAGGAGCACTATGATCTTCTTCAACAATAAGTGTAGCTCCATCAGGAAAAGTAAATAACTGTGGTTTTCCAGAAATAGTCAGTTCTTTTTCTGAGGGTGCCTCGTTTTGAATAGAAGATGATGCCTTTTCTCGTTTCTGAGAGGAAGACGCAAAAAGAAGAGATGTTGATGCCATAATAAGTATTGAAATGAATAGTTTCATTATAGTGAAGAAATCAAGGACGTTGCAGTAGCCTGCAATTGAATTGGCTGAAAAGGAATAACAAACGCTTGTTCAAAATCGAGAAGATGAGCAAAAGAATCCAGGGTGTCATTTGCTGTTTTACCCAAGACACCAGCTTCGACAAGATGAAAGACAACCTGGCCAACATCTGAAGAATCTTTAATCCCCCAATAATCAAGCACCGTTGGTACCATGGGCCCAAACTCTTTTAATAATTGAAGGCGGAATCCCTCTAGTAGTTCTACAGGACTAACATGAGAAGAGATGTTCTCTTTACGAGATTTTCGTCGCCGTTTAATAACAAAATTTAAAACATCACGTAAAAAAAAATAACACTCCGTTTGATACCGTGAATCCTTAGAAACAATGATTTCGACCGCTTCTTGAAATTCTAAAATTTGCATCGTTATACTATAACTATTCGGCCAGCAGGCCGAATATAAGTTTAAGTTGAAAGTTTAAGTTGGTTTTTGGTCACTTCGTGACATAGACGTTCAAACACTTCCCTCTTGGGAGAGAATCTTTGAACTATAGGCTATAGACTGTAGGCTTTAGAATCAACTTAAACTTACTGCAAAGCAGTAGCAACCTATGCAATGCATTCACATGATTACTTTGCAGTCCGATCATTTAATTCAAATCCTACCAACATCTTCATAAGCGTTGGTAGTTACTGGAAGAAAGCGAATGAACCTGTCGCCATTGTTTAACTCCCATTCCTAAAAGAAAAATGAAGAGTAAAAAAACAAGAAGACATTGTTCACGACGTGTTAGAAAAAACATTGCGTAAAATAAGAGGCTCTTTGAAGAGATTAACCACAAAAGAACACAAAAGAACACAAAAAAATAATTATTTATGGTAGAAAAAATCTCCGATCCTCAACTTGTCACGAAGTGACCAAAACTTAACTTAAACTAAAACTAATAACTTAAACTAACTATTCGGCCTGTTGGCCGAATAGTTACCACCCCTTTGCCTCCAAATCATCTAAATGCCTTCCGATAGAGCCTTGAAAAGAGGTTTCTTGTTTTGTTGGCTGCAACATCCCATCAAATTGGCCACTAGGGACAGAAGCTTTGGTGGCTTCGTACCAATTTAAATAATCGCCTATGGCCTGATATTGTCGAGTTACTAACTTTTCTTCTTCTTGCAGCGCCACTAAAGCTTGAAGTTTTTTTTGCTCTGGCATCTTGTTAAGTCGAGGTAAAAGCGCAGTTGAATGCTGCACGAGGGGAAGAACAAGAGGATTACATTGCTGCTGCAAAGCTTGAAGTTGAACCATAAGTTGTTGTTCTGTGAGAGAATTCCGAGATGCGACTCCGGCTCTAGAAGAATCCTGAAAACTATGAACAACACATTGCGAACTAATGATGTGGTCATTTAATCGCATCTTTGTATTTACTTTCTGCTGCTTGAGAAGAAACATCGTAGCAATAGATGATTTTATTTGCTTAAGACTTGTTACTGCATCGAAATAAAACGAGCTATTCACCCCTAAAGGAGAATGTTTCCGTTGGGCGAGCATTGCTCTCCATTCAAATTCACTTTTTTTCTTATCCCATCCTTCAGGCCAAAAATTGAGAATATCTTCTTTTTTTGTTTCTTGATTAAAAAGCAAAAATAGTGCTTTGCAAAAAGAAGACTGTCCTTTCTCATCTGCTAACCCTACTTGCATAAGAGCTCGTGCTTCTTCAGAATAGCGTTCTAATAACACAGAAGAAAATACAGGTGGTTGTTGATGAAGAAACTCTGTCAACGAAAGAGCATTTACGAAATCTTCCATTAAAGAAAAAGAAATTGATATGTCTTTTTCTTTACGAATCCATTGCGTAAGGCCAATTACTAACCAAGGAGGCAAAATAGGAATAGAAGCGCCGACTTGGAGAGACTCTGAATGTTGTTCATAAATGCTCTGGAGCAAAAGAAGATCAACAACCTGTTGATCAAGTTCTATGGAATTGAAAGCATCATTTCTAAGATCTATCTGCATCTTTAATAATCCACCCTCTACTATCTTTATCTCCCATCGCGCTCGATCTTTCATCACAGCGTCACAGTGAATTACTACAACCATCGGATTATTTTTCTGTTCTCTAAGCGATGTCTTACTAAAAAAACTTTCCCTTAATGCTTCTAAATGACGCAAAAGAACACGTTGCTCTGAAGCTGTTCCCGAAAAAATAATAAAACTTTCCGAAGAAGTGCTGTTTGTAAGAAGATTTTTAAAGTCGAGGCCTGCAGCCCTGGAACCATAACAAAGAAAGAAGAAAAGAAGAAAAAAATAGCCACTTGAACACAAGTAACACAGCATTCGAGAGAAAGAATTAAGTGATTTTACGTACGGATTCAACAGATAGGGATTGAGACTTCTGTTAATCTTCAACTTTTAAATACTTGCTAAGTTACTTTATGAATCCTTTTTGGCCGATTTTTTATCGTTCGAAGGCTTTACTTCAGCAGAGCTCTTAGCAGGCGTTGTCGTTTTAGAATCAGAACTCGTGGAAGCTTTGCTTTCAGAAGAAGCTTTTGAAGAGTCTGGCGCCGGAGTCCCCGAAGAAGAATCGTTCTTAGCAGAACTCTTATATCCTTCGCTGCGATAATCCGTAATATAGAATCCAGAACCTTTAAAAATCAATCCTGCACCAGCACCAATCAAACGCTTTACCTTTCCTTTACCCCAAGGTTTTATCTGACAGAGTTCTTCTGGACAGGTCTTGTAAGCTTCTGATGACATTGTCTGAAAGGCATCAAAATGCTTATGACATTTACTGCATTCGTATTCGTAAGTAGGCATTGTGTAAATATTCGGCCAATAGGCCGAATATAAGTTTAAGTTTTCAGTTTAAGTTTAAGTTGATTTTTGGTCACTTCGTGACAAGGTAAAAAGTGAAGCGGGATTTTTATTTGCACCTAGTTTTTTGCTCTTGACGTCGCTTCAAGACAGGGTTTCAACATGTCTTGTAATACCCTTCAAAGATCACCTGCACAGGAGGGGAAACGGTTATGTTCTTTATAAGTTTGCCACGAAGTGGCCAATAATCAACTTAAACTTAAACTGAAAACTTACACTTATTGCGAAGCAATAAGATATTCCGCTATCTGAACAGCATTCAAAGCCGCTCCTTTAAGCAACTGATCTCCACAGACCCAAAAAGAAAGCGCGTTGGGAAGAGCCTCATCCAAACGGAGACGCCCTACATGGCAATGATCGACTCCTTGACAATCGAGTGGCATCGGATAAAGCGACTCCTCTGGATTATCAACAAGATCAACTCCGGGAGCAGCCATAAGTGCAGCTTGAGCCTTAGCCAGAGAAACTGGATGTTCAAATTCTGCATAGATAGCAATTGAATGAGCTCGATAGACTGGAACACGCACACACGTTACAGAAGCTGTAAAATTGGGGAGATGCATAATACGACGCCCTTCATTTTTAAGCTTCATTTCTTCACGAGTATATCCTCCTTCCAGAAAAGAGTCGACGTGAGGAAGAAGATTAAAAGCAATTTGATGGGGATAAACTTCAGGCGTTACAGAATTTCCATCAGCTAACATCTGCACTTGCGTGCGAAGTTCTTCAATACCACGCATTCCTGTACCAGAAACAGCTTGATAAGTAGAAGCAATGACACGACGCAATCCGAACTGTTGGTGCAATGGATATAACGCCATTAAGGCGATTGCTGTTGTGCAATTCGGATTTGCAATAATACCATGATGCATCTTCACATCGTCGCCATTAATCTCAGGAACGACCAAAGGCACCGCAGGATCCATACGAAAGACCGAGGAGTTATCGATCACCACAGCTCCCGAACGAACAGCGTAGGGCACAAATTTTTTGGAAATCTCTCCTCCAGCACTAAAAAGAGCAATATCAATGCCTGAGAAACTTTCTTCTCCTAATAACTCCACAGGAATTTTCTTTTGACCAAAAGGAAGCAATACACCTACGGAACGAGACGAAGCAAGCAAACGAAGAGAAGCCACCGGAAAATGACGTTGCTCCAGCACCTTTAAAATTTCTAAACCTACGGCACCCGTAGCACCAACGATAGCGATACGTTGAGGTGTTTGTTTTATTGAATTCATGGAAAAAGAAATTAACCACAAAAGAACACAAAAGAACACAAAAGAACACAAAAGAAGATTAGGCTATCGAAAAATATAATTTATTTGTGAACTCAAGTGGAACGGATGTATTTACAATCATCTATCTTTCTCCCTCGATAATTGGGTTACTTTAACAAGCCTAACAGTTTTTCTTTTGTGTTCTTTTGTATTCTTTTGTGGTTAATTTCTAAAAGTCTTGGTTACGTTGCCAGTAAATACTTTGCAAATTAATTTAACAAAATGAAATCTCTAGGAGCTACGAACGATGACCTAATGACAGCATCTACCTCGGTAGCTATACACCACCTCCGCGTCATCATCTCTCGACAAGTATTAGAAGTTTTAGAAAACCGAGAAGAAACATCATCTCTTATTGCATCCTATCCTATTTCAAGCTCTAAGTTTGGCCTTGGGACAGAACCAGGAAGTTACAAAACACCTTTAGGAAAATTTTTCATCGCAGAAAAATTTGGTGAAGGTGAACCTGAAAGTATGATTTTTGAGGCAAGAAAAGCAACTGGGATGATCGCACCCTTAGGTGGAGAACAAGATTATGTTTTAACCCGGATCCTCTGGTTATCAGGATTGGAACCTCATAACGCCAACACCCATGACCGCTTTATCTATATCCATGGAACTAATCAAGAAAACCTCCTTGGCACTCCTGCCAGCCATGGCTGTATTCGTCTACGGAATACTGATATAATCGAACTGTTTGATCTTGTTAAAGAGAGTGATCGTGTTGAAATTGTGTAGCTAGCAACGTCACCGTAACAGGCAGAAGGAATAGCCACAAAAGAACACAAAAAACACAAAAAAAAGAAACTTAGCGGTGAACTTGATTGATTACTTAACCCAAGCTATTTCACAGCTATTGGTGCTCTAAGTTGAAGCAGAATGTCATATATACTCGTCACTAACTCTGCGCTCCAAGGCTCCTTGTCCTTCATCAGCCTCAGCGACTTTGAAAACAGGTTATTAAAACGCCCTGCTCAAGAACGAAGTGGTGAAAATCTTTATAAATTGAAGGTTTGGTATAATCCCAAAATTTACTCTTTATCCTTCGTCCCTTACTTCTTCTTTTGTGTTTTTTGTGTTCTTTTGTGGCTATTAGACTTCTTCCTTGTACTGAAGTAGGATCTAGTTCTAGAGTGTAGGTTAGCAACCCGCTTAGAAAGGAGGCGAAATTCATGAAAATTACTAAAATTATTGCAGTCGTCGCTCTTGCGACAGCAGCTCTTGCACTCGGCGCATGCCAGTGTCATAAGCCAGCACCAGCACCAGCAACAACTGGACGTTGTAAGTAATTGCGTTTTTACGCAGTACTACTCTTAAGAAGGTCGGATTACCTACGTGATCCGGCCTTCTTTATGTGTGAGATCTACTAAAACAAATCTCCAGAGGCGCTCACGAGCTTGAGAAATACCAATTCGGGGAGTTGAAAGGATTTCTTTTTTTTGGAAAAAATCATGGGGTGATTTCTTAAAACTCCAATTAGGATCGTGAAAAAGATCTATTCCATGATGAGATCCATCAATAGCAAAAGCTCGTGTTAATTTTCCGGGCCCATTACAAAGCTCATCTTCATTGATACAACAGCTTTGAGACCTACCCAAAGAGCTCCGACGTTCTCTCATTACTTCAATTCCTTGAAACGGCTCTACAGCTCGTACTAAAACAAATCCGTGATGCTCGGGATTTTCTCCCTTAACGAGAATTAGAGTCCCGTAGGATGATCAATAAATGCATGAGGAATATCAAATTTTCCCGAAAGCAATATTCCTAAGGCTTTGACTCCGAAAGTTTCCGTAGCATAGTGACCTGCATAAATCAGGTTGATTCCAAGTTCTTCTGCAGCAGTATAACTCCAATGAGGCCCTTCTCCTGTCACAAAAGTATCAACTCCCTCAGCAGCGGCAGCCGCTACTTCACTCCCTGCACCACCGGTTACTACTAAAACTTTTTCTACAGTTAAAGGTCCTCCTGGAGCAAGATGAACAGGACCTCCAACGGCCGTAGAAACCTTTTCTAAAAAACGACTTCTTGTAAGAGGCTTGCTTTTCCCGGCAACACCAACAAGTTCACCTTGATACTTCAATGCTGGCATGAGATCCGTAAGTTCTAATGCTTGAGCTAAAAGAACGCCGTTACCAACTTGAGGATGGAGATCGAGAGGAATATGAGCACTATAAATAGCGAGGTTATTATCAAAGGCCATTTTTAACTTTTGATAAAATGATCCTGTGATCGGTTGTTGACCTCCCCAGAAAAGCCCATGATGTACAATCAACAAATCAGCGTGATGGGTCACCGCTTGTTCAATCACAGCACCACAAGCATCCACCGCAACAGCAATGCGTGTGACATCTCCCCTGTTGGCAACTTGCAATCCATTATGGGCATGAGGCGAGTCAGCTATGGAAGAAATTCTTAGTAAATCATCCAAATAATCAACAAGTGTGGTAAGTTTCATTGGCAAAATTGTAGGCATTCAGACCCTTCCTCCTTTGGAGGAAGGATCTGAATTAAATGATCAGACTGCGAAATAATTATGTGAATGAGTTGCATCGTTTACTACTACTTTACAGTAAGTTTAAGTTTAACTCTGATATTTCATACCCATCTACTATGACTTGCAAGAAACTTGATAAATACCGTGTTGGACTTGAATTTTTCCCTCCGCTAAAAATCATATCCTCCCCTACAGCCACTGCGTAAAAACCCCTCGTCCTCCTTGTCTTATCAAGCTTCGTACTACATCTCGCTACGGTATGCATGAAACCTCAAATCTCTCCCGCGCACAGTATAGCAACGTCATTTTATTTTGCAGAAATAAAGTGATGTTGGTAGTTATAAATCATCCAAATATTTAACAAATGTGGTAAGTTTCATCAGAAAAAATATGCACTCCATTCATATGATTACTTCGCAGTTCGATCATTTAATTCAGATCCTGCCTCCGAAGGAGGAGGGATCTGAATACCTATCATGATACAAAAGCAACTTTTTCTGACCTGTTGTATTGTCATGCTTAGCTGGAACGGATTATTTGCAGAAACTTCTTTAAACCTTGAAGATTATCCTATCACAGTCTCGGAATACTGCGCCTTCCTCAATGCAGTAGGAAGCACCGATACACATCACCTCTACAATCCAAAAATGGGTTCCGAGGCTGCAACCTGTAACTTACTCCCTACAAACTCTCCTCTCATTATACGTTCAGGCTCTCCTGGAAGTTACTACTACTCCATTCCAGAAGGTTGCGAAGAACTTCCTATTACCTATGTCACTTACTTTAGTGCTGCTCGATTTTGCAATTGGTTAGAAAACAACCAACCCGAAGGAGACCAAGATACAGGCACTACGGAAACAGGAACGTACACATTCCAAGAGGAAGAGATCATTGATCTCAATTCTCATGCAATCTGTTCCCTTCCAAGTAAAGAACAATACGAACAACTATTTAAAAAATCGCTCATAACTAGACTGCCTTCAAAACTCGCTTATGCTGATGAAGTGCAAGGAGTCGACGGCGCGCAGAAGTTGAGTGTACAGGAGCTACTCGATACTTCGAGCACCGGCGCGACGAAGCAATTCGCAGCAGAAGTAGAATACCAGGTGGTCGGGAGACCGCGGGATAGACTGCGAAGAGCGGAGCTCGAGCAGCCCGAAGGGCGAGCCGAGCGGGAGCGAGCGAGTCAATTTGGAAGGAAGTCTACTACTGATAGCAACGAGGAAAAGATCTCCTACTGGACCAGTTCCTTAGAAAATGAAGACTCGTATAGCATTTGGAATCCTTCCTTGGTAAGTGAGCAAAATCAGCAAACTTCGTCAATGGATCCCTCCTGTGCAGGCTTCACCATTGGATTTTGTGTTATAACACACCATGATAATATTACAGATCCACTTCCAAAACCTTCTCCTAGTGCCTCGCATACCAAAAGCACTGTAGCCCTACTTAAGAAAACAGGAGCTTGGACTCTTTATAGTGGAGAGTTTGTCCTTTTTAACGTAGCTCCAGAAATCATTGAAGTCATTCTCTACGAAAAAATGAAGCTCTGGTTCCTACTTCCCTACGTAGGAGTGATGGGAACTGAAATTAGCTATGCTTTACTCAAAGGAGACACTGCCTTAGCAACAACGATTGCTCTTCATATGATTTTTGATATTAGCGTCATCTTAGCTGATCAATTTTTTAATTTTGATCTTGCAACCAAAACAGCTGAGCTCCTTGAACAATGCGGCCTCCCATGTGTGAGCACTTTCTTTTCTACTATCCATAACCGTATCCATGACTTCATTGAATATCTTGGAATTGAGCATTCTCATGGAGCTACAGGATCTGAAATCATCGGCACAAGTCAACCATGCTGCAGCCTTCCTCACTCTACACTCATTCCCAACTCTGAGATGCCAGAATTTTTTTGCGGCTCAGATTTTAAAAATTTACCCCGCAATTCAAACTTCAAACCTCAACGCATCTCTTCCAGCCTCCAGCCTATAGCCTCCAGCCTATAGCCTTTTTTAAACCGAATAACTCGTCGAGGCTGTCGCCCCTCCTTTTCCTGTCCAATTAGTATGAAAGAATTCACCACGAGGATGATCAATACGCTCGTAGGTATGGGCTCCAAAATAATCACGTTGAGCTTGGAGTAAATTAGCAGGAAGCACTGCGGAACGATAACTATCGTAGAATGCAAGAGCTGTACTGAATGCAGGAACAGGAATGCCATGTTTGGCCGCAAGCGAAACCATATGGCGCCATCCTTTTTGGCAACGTTTTATTTCACCTCTAAAATAACTATCGAGGAGAAGATTGGTCAGTTTAGGATCTTTATCAAAAGCTTCTTTAATTTTACTGAGGAAACGAGAACGGATAATACACCCACCACGCCACATGAGCGCGATACCGCCCCAGTTCAGCTTCCATCCATACTCTTTGGCTGCCGCACGCAAGAGCATATATCCCTGAGCGTAACTGATAATTTTGGAGGCATAGAGCGCATCACGAATTTCATCAATGAGAATTTGGCGTTTGGCCTCATTTTTAGCTGCAGGGATAGTCGCTTTAGGACCACGAAGTTTTTTGGAGGCTTTCACCCGTTCTTCTTTAAGCGCTGAGACACAGCGGGCATAGACCGCCTCCGCCATCAGTGTTATGGGCATCCCAAGATCGAGTGAATTAATGACCGTCCATTTACCAGTCCCTTTTTGACCTGCCGCATCTAAAATCTTGGAAATAAGCGGCGCCCCATCAACATCTTTAGTAGCTAAAATATCACGCGTAATTTCAATTAAGTAACTATCTAGCTCTCCTTCATTCCATCTGGCAAAAACTTGATGCATCTCTTCCTCGCTCAGACCAAGACCACTTTTTAAAAGATGAAATGCTTCTCCGATCAGTTGCATATCACCATATTCAATACCGTTATGAACCATTTTCACATAGTGACCAGCACCTGCTTCTCCCACCCAATCGCAACAAGGAACATCTCCATCTATTTTTGCTGAAATCGACTGAAAAATCTCTTTTATATGGGGCCATGCTGCAGGGGAACCTCCAGGCATAAGGCTTGGACCGTGGCGCGCTCCCTCTTCTCCTCCTGAAACTCCCGTACCAATATAGAGCAACCCTTTACTCTCTACATACTCTTGCCTCCGATTGGTATCTCCAAAGAGTGAATTACCACCATCAATAATAATATCTCCCGGTTCTAGATGAGGTAGCAATTGTTCAATAAAGTCATCCACCGCTTGACCTGCCTTCACAAGCATCATCACACGTCGTGGCCTTTTAAGTTTGGCAACAAGCTCTTCAATCGAATGAGCTCCTTGCACCTTAGTTCCTTTGGCTTCGTGCGCTAAAAATTGATCCACCTTTGCCACTGTTCGATTATAAACCACCACAGTATAACCGTGATCATTCATATTTAAAACGAGGTTCTGCCCCATCACAGCCAGGCCAATAAGCCCGATATCTCCTACCATATCTCCTTGCGATAATTGAGTCATATGAGTCATAAATAAATGCTGAAAATCATAATTTGTAACAGAAATAGTAATGAGTAAAGAGTAAAGGGTAAAGAGTCCTGAGGCATTTTCTAAGATCGCTATCATCTGAAAATTCGTCCTGTTAAAATAAGGTTTTCAATATGATAATTAATCCCACAATCTTAAAACTCTTCACCCTTTACTCTTTACTACTTCGTAGCTCATCAGGTTTTGAGTTTTATTCAACCTTCATTAAAAAATTTAAGTTACCTTTTAAAACACTGCATGACTCTTTTCGAAAAAATTATCGCTCGTCAAATCCCAGCAGAAATCGTTGCTGAGGAAGAAACATGGATCGCCTTTCGCGACATTGCAGCACAAGCTCCATCGCATCTGCTTATTGTTCCTAAAAAACCGATCCCATGCCTGGCAGAAGCCTCCGCAGAAGATGAACAGCTTTTAGGATCATTACTCCTAGCTGCTGTAAAAATCGCTCGCAAGGAGGGTATCGACATATCAGGATTTCGCATCGTTATTAATAATGGTAAGGAAGGAGGCGAAGCCGTCCCTCACCTTCACCTCCATCTCCTCGGAGGACGTCAACTTCAATGGCCGCCAGGGTAACTACCAACGTACCATTGGTAGTTGGAAGACAGGAGATAGAAGATCGAAGATGGGGGCCGCGTTGGCTCATAAATAAATGATACCAAAGAGAGGTTAAAAGTAAGAATTTTCTTCTTTTTCTTTTTTTAAGTTGAAACTTTATATAATTCAGGGCAGATTATCTAACCCTTTAGCACTTACTTCAGTCGTCGCGTAGCGGGAACTGAACGATTGCGAATTGATTAATGTGACCCTATCGTCCAGAGGCCTAGGACACTCCCCTTTCACGGGAGTAACACGGGTTCGAATCCCGTTAGGGTCGCCATTCTAACTAGCGACATCATTTTATTTTATAGAAATAAAATGACGTCGCTAAAATAGACACCATTTGCCATGCGCAATAGATTTTAGGGTTTGCTCAGTTTGATCTGACCACAGAGCCGTCAGGGAATATTCACAAAGTGGATATCAGAAGATCATCAGTCTCTATTCGTAACTACCAACGTCACTTTATTTCTGCGAAATAAAATGATGTTGCTAAAATTAGCAACACTTGCAATCCAGCCATCATTTAAGAGTTTGGAAAACAACTTTATTGCTCTAGCAAGTTAACAAGAGCTGCTTAGAATATTCCATGGGCAAGAGGCCAGCGAGTTCAATTTTTTCGTGAAATGCTAGTGTCTAATTGACTAAATTAGTAATATTTTGGATGAGCCCTTTTTGCCTCTAGCTGCGTTGTTGGATCTTGCGTTATGTTTACATAGCGCTTCAATCCGCCGCCTTGCTAAAAACAAAAATTTCAGCATCATAATATCACTCTTTTAATCAATTAGACACTAGTTTGGTGGCTCTTTCTCAGAATGTGTGCTTGTTTGCAATAGTTACAAGGTAGAGGCTAATTTGCTATTTTCACTTTTGGCGAAAATCGAAAATAAGAGGTTTTCTTATTTTCACTTGCACTAATAAAAAACATCGCTATTTTCGATTGTTAGTATTAATGAAAATAGAGTTTGTTTATTATGGAGTAACTGTTCATATCCCTCTCCTTCGAAAGCTAGCTCTGAACTATAGGCTACAGAATACAGGGCCAAAATCCCTGCTCGGCAGCTTCTTAATAAACTATGCATTGCATCACACTGTACGACTTCGCAGCCGGATCATTTAGTTCAAATCCTTCCTCCGAAGGAGGGAGATCTGAACGCTAACATTATGGATATTAAAGAATCACCTTCTGGAAGAGTTATTAAATTACCTACAGGATATAATGCTTTTGTTCCAAATTCTTTACCACCTCAAATTGAGTGGAACAATGCACTGGTAAGCTCTTTATCACGAGCTGATCATATTCTTGGCATGCTCTCTCGAGAGGGAAGCAAACTTCCCAATCCGAGGCTCCTCATGCGACCTTTTATTACTCGCGAAGCTGTTTTATCAAGCAAGATTGAAGGAACGCAGACCACACTGGGAGAAATTCTAGCGAATGAAGCTGGTGGTCATGTAAACAGGTCTCCAGATGATCTTCAAGAAGTTCGTAATTACATTACTGCTTTAGATTATGGAATTAACCGTCTGAGCGACTTACCTCTATCATTACGTCTAATTAAAGAAATTCATGACCAGTTAATGCAAGGAGTTAGAGGTTCCCATGCAACCCCTGGAGAATTTCGCCACACACAAAATTGGATTGGCACTCCTGGATGCACTTTAACAACAGCAAAGTATGTCCCTCCTCCTCCTGAAGAATTAATGAACTCTCTTGGTAGCCTTGAGTTTTTCTTACATGATCAAACGCTTCCACCACTTATTCATATTGCCTTATGCCATTACCAATTTGAAGCGATTCATCCCTTTTTAGATGGCAATGGTCGTGTTGGACGCCTTCTCATTTCCTTACTTCTTATGGAAAAAAAAATGGTGCTTGCACCTATTCTCTACCTTAGTGCCTTTTTCGAAGCCACAAGAGACGAATATTACAGACAACTTTTTAATGTCAGTAGCCGCGGAGAATGGAATGATTGGCTTACTTATTTTATTAATGGAGTAGCTCTTCAAGGAAAAGATGTTTTATCACGAGCTGAGCGAATCAATGATTTAATTATTCCTTGGCAAATCAAAGCAGGACATACAGAAATTCTGCAAACAATTGTTACACAATTTGCCAAAAACCCTTACCTTACTGTAACAACAACAGCAAAGAACTTAAGGAGCTCTTTCACAACAGTACAAAGAGCAGTAAAAAAATTAGAAGCTTTGGGAATTCTTTCCCAAGTATCCGAAGGAAAACGAGATCGTATTTATTGTGCCACCCAAATCCTGAGTATTCTAGAAGAACCGACAAATATTACTCCTTAAGTCAAAAGAAAAAATCATAAGTTATCTTTCTTAGTAAAACTTGAAAAGAAAACTTCTCCCCTTATGCGTAAAATTATCCATCTTGATATGGATTGCTTCTATGCCGCCGTAGAAATGCGAGAACGTCCTGAATTGGCGGGCAAGCCCATTGCTGTAGGTGGAGGAAATCGTCGCGGAATCGTCACAACATGCAATTATGAGGCCAGAAAATTCGGAATTCATTCTGCAATGCCCGGTTTTCTAGCACGCGCGCGGTGTCCTCATCTTATTTTTTTACCCGTTCGCTTCGAACTCTATCGTGCCGATTCAAAACGCATTCAAGCCATCCTTTACGAATACACCCCTCTTGTAGAGACACTATCACTGGATGAGGCTTTTCTTGATGTAAGTGCCTCAGACCGTTATGCGTGGGATATTGCAAAAGAAATGCGAGCTCGCATTCTGACAGAAACAGGCCTAACAGCATCAGCAGGCATTGCTCCTAATAAAATGCTTGCCAAAATTGCAAGTGAATGGAAAAAACCAAACGGTCAATTTGCCGTGCTCCCGGAGCAGATCAACGACTTCATGGCAACCTTACCGGTAAGAAAAATCTGGGGAATTGGACCAAAAAGTGCTGAGAAGTTTATTGTCCAAGGCATAAAAACTTGTGGTGACTTGCAACGTTTTTCTTTAGCAGAAATGATTCATATCCATGGAAAATGGGGGCAAGAACTCTACCAACTCTGCCGAGGCCAGGATAACCGAGAAATTCACCCTCATCGTCTTAGTAAATCCTTCAGTAACGAAAATACGTTTTTAGATAATTTGACTTCTCTAGAAAAATGCACCTCTGCCATCGCTAAAATCGCTGACGAAATGCTTGAAGATCTCAGAATAAAAGAACCTCACCGCCATATTCGAAAAGCTTTTATCAAAATCAAATATTCTGATTTTACGCGAACCACCAAAGAATGCATATGTCTTACACCTAATGCTTCTGTTTATAAAGATCTCTTGGCACAGGCTTATACTCGAAAAAATTTACCCATAAGGTTACTAGGCACCGGGGTACGTTTTTCTACAGAACCAGAACATCCTGAACTTTTTGACCTCTACACACCTTAAATATTCGGCTAACCCATTCAAAAAAATTTGTTTAGGTGTGTTTGGATCCTTTACTGAAGCAATTTTGAAAACAAAAATCAAGCTGGACTTTGACCATTTTTTTAGTGGATATGAGCTGTTTTGTTAGAGCAGAAGTATTTTTTAAAGATAATTTTTGGAAGCCATCACTTTTTGCAGGCTTTAAAAAATAACACTTCTCTTCGTCATTCCCGCGAACACGAGAATATGCTATCGTGATAAAAATTACATTAGCACACTCCTTCTCGTCATTCCCGCGGACGCGGGAATCCAGAAGAAGGTCAATTCTGATTTGGGTAGTAGCGTCAAAAATACTTTATGAAACCAGGAATAAAAATCGACAGTCTCCTGGGTTCCCGCGTCCGCGAAATCTAGGAGAACGTCACTACAGAATTGATGATCCCATAACATAAAGTCTACTTTTCTCCTGTTTCAGAAAAGTAGTGACTACTGGGCATTTCATATTTTCTCGGATTTTCGTGCAGACAGTCCTCTGGATTCCAGCGTCCGCTGGAATGACGGTTAAGGTGTATCGGCTGTTTTTCTGAAATTACCCATTCTATTTTTTGATGATATTAAAAAACTGATACCAATAATGTCACTCATACAACATTGGCAAAAGTCCATTTAAGGGTGAATAAAAATTCCGATTCACTTTTTACCTTGTCACGAAGTCACCAAAAACTCACTTAAACTTAAACTAACTATTCGGCCTATTGGCCGAATAGTTACGGCATACCGAATAATAATATTTCCGAATCGGACGGTCTCCATGCAAAGAATAAGCCTCATCAACAAGAGTGATTGAAGAAAAATCACGCCTTAAGTCTTGTGGAGGGTACTTCCATGGATAAACAAAGAGAGCAGTGCTCTCAGAAGGGAAAAGATCACGATAACTAGGCCAGATAGAAAACTGGTCCTTCACGTGCAAACTTGAAGGTTCATAGGTATCCGGATGCCCTGGAAGGTAAAAGCTCAGAAGACTTGCGCTTTGATAATTATCAGAAATGAAAAAAGAGGTTCCTTGTTCTTGGGCAATTTTTAAAGCATGCAGAGCTATTGACTCTCCTCCATGCGCGCGGTCAAGAGGATCAACTTTTCCAATCTCTTGATAAGTCTTAAGGATCTTTAAAGGCCATCCTGTTGCCTGTTCTTCCCAACGCGCAGGGACAGGGAGATGCAGCCAGAATGTATTATGGAGCATTATTGTTTCAAAGGCTGCTATGGCAAAGGCCCAATAAGCGAGAGCGCGAACCCAAGGAAGACATTTTTTAAGAGCTCCCCAATTACCAGCTAACAAAATCATTCCTGCAATATAACAAGGAGCGGGCCAATTAGGCTCGGCCGCTTTGTTAAGGCTTAAAAATCCATAGAAAAGAAAAAGAGGGAGAAAAAGAGATCGTAAAAAGCGAATGACTTCTATTTGATGATTTTCATCCTTTTGATTGTTTTGATCTTTATGAAGTAATTTCTTCATTGGTACAAAAACAGAAACCATAACTCCTAGAAAAAAGAGGGGTGAAATGACTCCTGCCTGAGCCCCTATGAAAACCAAGAGTTCACTCGGCGTAATATGCCACGATTTATTGAGATCTCCTCGTTGCAGTAGGTGAACAATTCCAATGGCATGATGCTCTACATTCCAAATGATCATCGGCAACGAAAATAAAAGCGCTGTCCCAATCATAATGTAGAAATGAGGACGTTTGAACTGATAACGTTGCTTAGGACTCCAGAAACAGAAGAGAGCAAAGCAAAGTAATTCGACGAGATTTGTGTATTTCGCCAACATCCCCATGCCAATAAACGCTCCGGCAAGAATCCAGAGAAAAACTTCTTGGTTCTTTTTTTTATACTCAATCGGATTGGAAATAGCGGATTGTCTCTCTGAAATAATATCCTCTTCTTCATTAGAATTGATAACTATTCGACCAGCTGACCGAATAGTTACAGCCTTCCAAAAAGCAATGGCTGCTATCGTCCAAAAGAAAATACTTAAAGGATCAATTGTCATCAAAATACTCCCCACAGCATAGAGTGGCATAAAGAGAGCCATCAAGAGCGTCCAAAAAGCAACTCGTTCAGAATAGAGTATTCTGGCTAGCACATAAAGCCCTATCCCTGTCGCTGCTGAGAGGAGCACTGCAAAAAAACGTACACCAAAAACGGTATCGCCAAAAAGGTGTGTCCCAAAAAATATGGTCAAAGCTGCCCCTGGCCCTTTATCGAAAAAGCTCCAATCTAAATGACGTGAACAATACCAGTAGTAGGCTTCATCCCCCGTTAATTCGAGCTGAGTGCAATACCAAAAACGAAAAAGCGTTACGAGGATGATAAGAGTCCCAAGAAGAACTATTCGGTTTACAGACCGAATAGACCCTGGAGGCTGGAGGCTGGAGGCTGGAGGTAGAATCATAGCAAGCTCGTAACTATTCGGCCAATAGACCGAATGTAAGTTTAAGTTATAAGTTTAAGTTTAAATTGATTTCTGGTCACTTCGTGACAAGGTGAAAATCGGAGTTTTTTTGCTATTTAAGTCGCTTCAATCTCGAAAAATAGGCATCTAAAAATCATTTTTAATCTTCAAGTAGAATCACCTACAGCCTATAGCCTCCAGCCTTTAAGCTTAGCAATTTTGGCTACCAAATAAAATTAAAAATCGTTTTCAAAAATCGTTCACTCTAGAACTCTAACTACCCCAATAACACATCCGCCACGGCTTCAGCAGCATGTTGAGGTAAAAGTCCAATAGCTGCTGCGGACATTCGTTCTCTACGTCGTTCATCTCCTAGAAGATTAGTGATAAGTCGCACTAAGCCTTCAGGTGTTATTTCCGACTCTTCAAGAAGTTCAGAAGCGCCGGCTTGCTGAAAAATAGCAGCATTGTGATGTTGATGACGTTCCGCAGCAAAAGGAAAAGGAATTAAAATTGAAGGAAGTCCAAAATGAGAAATCTCACTGAGACTAGCTGCTCCTGCTCGCGAAATGACAAGATCTGCTGCTGAATAGGCCTCATTCATGCGATGGTGAAAAGAAGCGACGTGAGCATTGACTCCCTCGCGTTGATAGTTTACGGCAGCAAGATCATCATCACGCTCTCCTGTAAGATGGATAATTTGAAGTGGCAGCTCTTTAAGATAGGTGGCTGATCGAAAAAGAAGTTGATTAATCTTTCCTGCTCCTTGACTCCCCCCCATGACGAGGAGGGTCTGTCGGTCAGGTGATAATTTAAAGGCTGCAAGAGCTTCTTCACGTGGCATACGTTCTCCAAGATCACGTCTTACAGGAGTCCCTACAACTTGAACAACACGTCCAGGAAAAGAAGCTGCACACGCTTTAAAACCAAGTAATACTTTACTTACCCAACGTGCTGTTAGTTTATTAGCCCTGCCTGCAATAGCATTCGACTCGTGAATATAAGAAGGAATTCCAAGACAATGTGCCGCTAGAATAGGCACTGCGGAAGTAAAACCTCCCATACCAAGAACTGCCGCAGGACGATAGCGACGATAAAGTTGTCGACAATGAGAAAAACTCTCCCAAGCACGCCGAGCGAAGGGTATAAACGCAGGTGATAGTAAAGAAGGCATTCCTATGGACGGAAGCTTTTCAATACGAAATTCAGGATGATCACGCAAAGCAACCGCATCAATTTCTTTTTCTGAAACAAGCAAGAGGACATGATGACCACGCTGATGCAATACTTCTGCTACAGCGAGACCAGGGAAGAGATGGCCTCCAGTTCCTCCACAAGCAATGATAAAATGCAATCGTTCGGAGATCACCTCCTGCGGAGGCAATCCCTGAACTAAATGGGCAGCCTGTTCACTGGTGGTGCCGTTTAATTGCACCATGTGTTGAGAATTGGTTTGAGCAGTTACGATAAAATTTTTTCCCATAAGTAGTCCTTCAGTCCCCGTTACGCGGCGACTGAAGTAAAGGTAACAGTTTAGCTTGAGTATGTCTACGTAGAGTCCTTCCTAAATCATCGGATCCTTTATTGGAAATGGTTCAGAATTCAAACATGAAAAATATAAATAGTCAAAAATACCATTTTGTCGAAAATCAATTGGTTATGGTGAGCTACTTTTTAAATCAATTGCCGCAGGCAAGAAAATAAACTCGTTACCCTTTACTCGTTACCCTTTACTTCTCCGTAGCTAAGCCAGGTACCAAGCAAAAATAAACATCCGTTTTCAAAATCGGTTCACTTCCGGAAAGCTCTACTTAGATGCGTGGCATGACCCGTGAAGAAAGCGTTACCGGACGCTCTTCATTTAAAACAAGAGGAAGTCCACTACGATGAATATTAACTAAAATACCGACCATAAAAAGACAGGCAGCTAAGTTGGATCCTCCATAACTAATAAAAGGCAATGGCATTCCTTTATTAGGGAGTAGTGAAATAGTCATTCCAATGTTCACCACAGCTTGCAGAGAAATTAGGAAAAGGAATCCTATTGCTAAAAGCTTACCAAAACGATCGCGTGCATTAGCAGCGATAAGTCCTCCACAAAGAAGAATCATCAAATAACAAAAAATAACGCCCCAAGTAGCTCTCAACCCTAACTCTTCACCAATCATTGGAAAGATAAAATCCGTATGTGCATAGGGAAGATAAAGCATTTTTTGACGCCCTTCACCAAGCCCGAGCCCTTCCACACCACCTGATCCAAAGGCAATAAGAGCTTGCCACTGTTGAAGACCTTTTCCTAATTTATCAGACTCGGGATGGAGAAAGGTCATCATACGTGCTGCCCGTTCAGGAATCAAATGAATGATCCCAATCAGGCCTGCAATACCACCTCCTAAAATTGGGAAAAGATAGAGCCCTCTAGTTCCGCCAACAAACATCATCACCAGTGACGTAACACCAATAAGCGCTGTCGTTCCAAGATCAACTTCAGCTCCAATAAGTCCCATCGGCAACATGATCACAGCTAAAGGAATTAACAAGGTTTGTAAAAAACCACCCTTCTCCACTTCTTCTCGTGAAAACCACCAAGCCATAAAAAAAACAGTCGCAATTTTCCCAAATTCACTCGGTTGAAAAACAGCAATACGAAGATTAAGCCAACGCCAGGAACCATTGATACGCATTCCTAGATGAGGGACAAAGCAAAGGGCTAAAAGAAGAAGTGCTATTCCAAACCAAATTCCCCAGGTGCGTCTCCACCAATGGTAATCAATCAGTGAGGTTGCAACACACAGGACAACTCCAATCACAAGCCAAAGCAGCTGACGCTTCACAAAATAATAAATATCTCCATGACTATCCTGAGCAAAAGCACTCGTACTAAAAAGCATGACAATGCCTAAAATAACAAGACTTACGACAGAGATAAGAAGTAGGTAGATGGAATTGCGTTGCATGGAGACATTCAGTCGCCGCTACACGGCGACTGAAGTTAAAGGTAACAGAAAAGGATAACAGAAGAAGAAATTAACAGGGATGGAAGCAATGAAAGGGATAACGGAGTATAAATTAAAAATGGCGTGTATAAAATGAATGAGTGCACAAAATTAAATAATGATTAGATCTTCAGTAATCAGCACTCTTTTTCTGCCATCTCTTTCATCGCTTCCATCCCTGTTAATTTTCTTCCTTTGCTTACCTTTTTTACTTTTTCTTTTGAATAGTTTGTTTTCCAGGAATCATCAACTTCTGGCCAATTTGAATCTTACGAGGATCCGTTATATTATTAATTTTCATGAGCTCGTCGTAATTCACATAAAACCTCTTGGCAATTTTATAAGGGTTATCTCCTTTTACAATCGTGTATTCTGTCATAGATCCCTCGGATGCTGTAAGCACTTTTGGGACACTCTCTCCTACAGCGCTTTCTTGAACACTCGCTACATTCTGAGATGATGCCACAGATGTAGAAGTGGTAGATTGTTCTACCACAGGAACGCTTGTAACAGTATGTACTTCATTAACTGGAACACTTACTGTATTAGCAGGAGCAATAGGAGTTTCCGTGACGGTCGTTTTTGAGGAGACTGAAGAAACATCGCTGCTTTCACTATTCGTAGAAACGATTGGTAGCACGGATCCTCCACCAGAAGGGGGCATCGTGGTGGTTGCTGCAACTTTTGTCACTGCTGATGCAGTAAGAGAAGCTCCAATAAGCTTTCCTGGGACTTTTAATTGCTGACCAATGTGCAAAACAGCATGTTCTCCTAATCCATTTGCTTTTTTTAAGTCTGCAAGAGACGTTTTGAGTCTTGATGCAATCTTAGCAAGCGTATCTCCCTTGACCACTTGGTAGGTTTTGAGATTTTTGTTAGCAGAAGAATTTTCTTTAGCAACAGGTTCTTTAGCGATCGCATGACTCGCTGATGCGGCCACTGCGGTTGTAGCTATTGTTCCTCCTTTAACTATGGCAGCATTTTTGAGCGGTGTAGCATTTAACAAAGAATTGTTTTGTGTCGTAGTTGCTGTTGCTTCCCCACTCTCTGGGGCTTGAGTATCCTTAGCAACGAGCACTTCTGACTTTGCCTTGCTCAAGGAATGTCCTGCCTTGGCTTTATTAAAAGCAAAGAGTCCTCCTACAGCAATAATGTGAAGTGCTAACACAACCATGAAGGCATGAGAAAGCTTCATATTAGGTTCTGTTCCATAATCCTCAAATTCTGAAGATTGATCCATAGTAGCGGTCCTTGCTCGGAGACGTTGAATACGATGTTTTGATTTGTGTGGTTTCATGAATAGTAAGTTGCTTTGCGACTGGTTTAAATGTTTCAGTGTTTAAATGTTTAAAGGATGATTTCAGATCACTCTGTGGTTGATTAAAAAGTTGATAAACTAAATACCTAGGGATTAAGCATGGCAATTACCCTGATAGTTGCAAACGGCTCTTTTAAAAAGATCACCACGTTCGATGTAATCGCTAAACATATCATAAGAAGACGTTCCTGGTGATAAAAGAATCGTATCTCCAGCCGTTGCTAAGTCTCCTGCCATAGTAACGGCTTCTTCCATAGTAACAGCCTTACGACAGGGAATCCCCTCCCAATCTTGAACAATAAGATCACTCATCTCTCCAAGAAGAATAACTTCTTTGACTCTTTTTTTGACAAGAGAAGCAATGGGCTTAAAAGAAAAACCTTTGTTTTTTCCACCAGCAATTAAGATTAAGGAACGATTCGGTTCTACTAGACTTCTTTCCAAACTCGCTGATTCTGATGAAGTGCAAGGAGTCGACGGCGCACAGGAGTTGAGCGTATATAACATACTCGACGCTCCGAGCACCGGTGCGACGCCGCAATTCGCGGTATCAGTAGAGTTTCGAAAGAAGTCTATTGAATTAATGGCCTTCTCCATCGCATCAAGTGTAGTCGCTTTAGAATCATTAATCCACTGAACCCCTTTCACGTCAGCTACCAATTCACAACGATGGGCTGGCGGCGTATACTCTTTGATGGCATTGCTCATTTGTTCTAGACAAGAAATTTTTTGTGAAGGATCACTTTCACTTAACCTGGATATTTCATACTGATCGTGACGAGAAAGTTGCGAAGGCTGATGAGGCAAGGCAGGTGAGGATTTTAGCGCAGGGCTGTAGGAAGGACATGATTTTAAGCGAAGGCTAAAACCGGAACCTAACGCTGTATTCATCGGCCTTCCCGAATTTCGCAGTAGATTAGTATGAAATATTCGGGTTAAAGCAATCCCTACAGCAAATGCAGCCATTAAATTTTCTGCATTATGAGCACCACTCAAACGTGTCTGTTCCATCTTAAGAAAGGGATGACCTCTATAGCAAATGCTATTATTTTCTAAAGAAAAATCGCCTCCCTGCTCGTACGCACTAAATCTTACACAGCGTGCTTTCAAAGGAATTTCAAGAGGAGAACCTATCTTCACAGTCGCTGCGGCTGATGAAGAGCAAGGAGCCTCGGAACGCAGAGTCCGACATGTATCGGGCATACCTGAGGATTCGAGCACCGGAGCGACGGAGCTCATCGCAACCTCAGTAGACGGTGAAGACAGGTTCTGAGAGTTTGTAGGAATTACTGCGAAATCTTCTGCTGTTTGGTTATTAAAAATTTTTAATTTAGCTGCACGATACTCTTCTAGGCTGGAGTACCGATCGAGATGATTAGGTGAAAAGTTCAACCAAATAGCAACTTTGGCATGAAATTTCTGGATCGTCTCTAACTGAAAGGAACTCACTTCCACGACCATCATATCAAGATCTGCGCTCTGCATCACTGCTTCTGAAAAAGGAAGACCAATATTACCACAAGCTAATGTGCGCAATCCAATACCCTGAAGCACGCGTGCGGTTAATTCTGTTGTTGTTGTTTTTCCATTTGTTCCTGTGATGGCTACAAGGGGACAATGGCAAAAAGAATAAGCCAATTCCAGTTCTCCAATAAGAGAGGTTCCCCGAGAAGTTATATTCTTAACAAGGGGTGAATTTTCTTCAATACCAGGACTCAAAATAGCCTGATCATAAGCAACAGCATCTGATAGAGCCTCATGGCCTAAATGCACGGTTATACCTTCTGATTGCAATAGGGCGGCTTGCTTCTGAAGCCTTTCATCATGCCCACTATCATTAACAGTCACTCTTGCCCCGGCGTGCTTAAGCAAACGCGCAGCGGCTAGGCCGCTACGACCTAGGCCTAATACAACGATATTGGTACCACTATAATTCATTTTATCTTGAGCTCTTAAATTCTTTTTTTGTGTTTCTTTGTGTTCTTTTGTGGCTATTTCACCTTAGTTTCAATGTAGCAAGGCCAATAATTCCAAACATAATAGCCATAATCCAAAAGCGCACTGTCACCGTGGTCTCTTTCCATCCACTCAATTCAAAATGATGATGAAGTGGTGACATTTTAAAAATTCGACGTCCTGTAAGTTTAAAACTAGCGACCTGCAAAATTACGGAAAGCGCTTCTGCAACAAAGACACCTCCAACAATAATAAGAATCAACTCTTGTTTGCAGCTTATGGCTAAAACACCCAGTATTCCTCCGATAGCCAACGATCCCGTATCTCCCATAAAGACGCGTGCAGGATAACAATTCCACCAGAGAAATCCTAGAGCAGCACCTGCTAAGGCCATACTAACCACAGCAAGTTCACCTGAAAAAACATTGTGAGGAATTTGGAGATAGGTGGCTATTTTGAAGTTGCCAGCAACATAATTAAAAACAGCAAAAGCAACAGCTGCCATCACGGTGCATCCTGCAGCTAAACCATCAAGCCCATCAGTAAGATTAACGGCATTAGAGCTTCCAACAATTACTAAGAGATAGAAAAAAAAGGTGGCAATTCCCATATGCGTTATTAAAGGTCCCTTCAAGAAAGGGAGGTAGAGCTCTTGAGCTTGTGCTGCTAAAGCAGGCGTAAAAAGAAAAAAAAGTGTGACAATAGCTGCCAAGAGAGACTGCAAAAAGAATTTGAGACGACTGCTAATACCATCCGATTTTTTCTTAGTAACCTTAAGATAATCATCTGCAAAACCCAAAACTCCTAAATAAAAAGCGGTGAAAAGAACAATCCATATGAGTGGATTCGTAAGCCTTGCCCAAAAGAAGCTAGCAACAATAACGGACCCAATAAGAAGAAGCCCTCCCATCGTTGGAGTTCCTTGCTTTCCTCCATGCAATTCATTCAAACGATGCACTTCCTCTGCAGTACGAATCGGCTGACCAATCTTGAGCATAATAAGTCTTTTAATCACAACTTTGCCAAAAAAGAGAGGTAGCAGAAATGCCGTTAACCCTGCTCCCATGGCCCGAAAAGAGATATACTGGAATACATGAAGTGCCTTTGATAGTTCACTACCACGTAATACTTCACTGAGTTGAAAAAGATAGTAGAGCATTAAAAAGAGGCGTTGTTGAACAACGCCGTAAAGAGTAAAGGGTAAAGGGTAAAGAGTATTTTCAATTTGGAGCTGTATGTATAATTGTTAGTTATTTCGAAGAAATAAAGTGACGTTGGCAGCTATTCACAACCTCTTTCATTCCTGCTGCATTACTTCCTTTGACTAAAATCATATCTCCAGAACGTGCAAGAGAAATAAGAGAATCTATAGCTTCTTTATTATTCTCAACCACGTATACATCGTTCATTCCGGCATCACGGGCAGTTTGAGCAAGCAAAGACACGTCGTGACCCACGACAATTAAAATATCAAGAACTTTAGCAGCAGCTACTCCTACACGTTGATACCCTTCACTCTCATAGTCTCCTAACTCTCCCATACGTCCCAGAACGGCAATACACCTTCCTTGAGAGGGCAATGAGGCCATAGTACTCAACGCTGCTTCCATCGAGTCGGGGTTGGCATTGTAGGCATCGTCGATAAGAGTTACTTTATTAAGATAGTGTACCGAAAGACGACTTTTGGAAGGGGTAATATTTTTAAGAGCCTCAATTCCTATTTCTAAAGAAACACCACACTCGAGGCCAATAGCGAGTGCTAATAAGGCATTGGTGACCATATGCTGACCAATAACCGGTAAAAAAGCAGCATGCGATGTTCCCTGATAAGAAATCTCAAAATGGGTTCCTTCAGTTGTGGCAGTAAGATTTGTTGCTTGGAGATCACCTATACCAATCCCGACGCGTACAACACGCGCTTGAGTTCTCTTAGCAAGGCGATCACAAAACACATCATCTGCTGGCAAAATAGCAACCCCCGAAGAAGGAAGAGCTGCAAGAAGATCTCCTTTTTCTTCCGCAATGACTTCACAAGAACCAAGAAAACCAATATGTGCTGTTCCTATGTTAGTAATAACAGCAATGTCTGGTTCTGCTAACGCTGCTAAAGGAGCAATTTCACCTCGATGATTCATTCCAATTTCCCAAACAGCAACTTGATCATCAGTAGAGGCAGTTAAGATAGAAAGAGGAAGTCCTATATGATTATTAAAATTTCCCTGGGTACAATTAACCCGCAACTTACTTCGAAGCACCGCTGCAGCAAAATCCTTAGTGCTTGTCTTACCACTACTCCCAGTAAGAACAACAGAACGAAGAGGCAGAACTTTTCTCCAAGCTGCCGCTAAGTCAGTCAAGGACTTGAGTGTATTAGATACTTTAAGAAGACCAAAAGAAGAAGGAAGTTCTGCAGGAGCATCTCCATCATAGAGAGCGCCGACAGCTCCTTTTTCTGCAGCTTCTTTAATAAAATTATTACCATCAAAGCGCTCTCCTCGAAGTGCTACATAAAGATCACCTGCTTTGATATGACGTGTATCGTTAATAATACGAAAAACAGTCGCATCAGGATTCCCTGTGACAAAATCGGCAGCAGAGAGAGCAGCAATTTTAGAAAGAGAAAGAGGGTCCATGAGTAACTATTCGACCAACAGGCCGAATATAAGTTTAAGTTGTAAGTTGAAGTTTAAGTTGATTTTTGGTCACTTCGTGACAAAGTAAAAATATTTTTATTAGTGATGACGTTAAAGAATTTTTATAAAAATTCTTTTTTCTTTTTTGTGTTCTTTGTGTAATTCTTTGTGCTCTTTTGTGGTGAATTTCTTTCTGCTTAAGAAACGTTAGTAGTTAAAAACTAGAAACTATTACGTACGTTTTGCATAGCATGCTGCGCCACGATCACATCATTAAAAGGATGACGAATACCATTGACCTCTTGATATGTTTCATGTCCTTTACCAGCAATAAGAATGATGTCATTAGGAAGAGCCATTTCGATGGCTTTATGAATAGCTTTCTCTCGATCAACAATACATTGATAATTACCACGTCGAAACCCTTTCACAACCTCATCAATAATAGCAGAAGAGTCCTCACTCCGAGGATTATCCGTAGTAACGATAATTTCATCAGCATAAGGCTCTACAGCAGCAGCCATAAGAGGACGCTTAGAACGATCACGATCTCCACCACACCCAAACACAACAATGAGACGATGTGGTTGCAACTGCCTTAGTGATCTCAAAACATTTTCAAGCGCATCCGGACTGTGAGCATAGTCGATAAAAACTTGAAAATTTCGGGCAGCCAGAATGCGTTGAAGCCTTCCTGGAACTTGAGGTACCGAAGCCAACGCTTTCACTGCCCGCCTAAGTTCTAATCCCATGGAAGCAACAGAGGCTAGAGCACCTAAGGCATTATAGACATTAAAAAGTCCAATAAGTGGTGAGCGAACCAAGTAACTTCTCCCTCGTGCATCAAGACGAAAAACTGTTCCCGTCGCACTATAGTGAATATCTCGAGCACGAAACGTAGCATTACTTGATTGACCAAAAGTTACGGGTGTCAGGCGAGAAGAAAGGCGTTCCATAAGCAGATGAGCGTAGCGATCATCGGCATTAATAACTGCACGTCCTCGTTTGATTACTTGTTCAGAAAGCCTTTTGAAAAGTAATACCTTGGCTTCAAAATAAGCCTCCATCGATCCATGATAATCGAGATGATCTTGAGTCAAGTTGGTAAATACAGCTACATCAAATTCTGTTCCTCTCACGCGCTCTTGAATAATTGCATGACTGGAAACCTCCATCGCAACAGCCTTAAAACCACCCTCCGTCATATCCGCCATCATTCTCTGAAGATCAATTGACTCAGGTGTTGTGCGAGAAGCTTCTTCTTTAATACCTGGTAAAATATATTCCACTGTCCCAATTAAACCAGAAGAACGCCCACAGGCCTCACAAAGATGACGCACAAGATAAGCGGTCGTTGTTTTACCATTAGTCCCTGTAATACCACAGGCCATGAGAGAATGACTAGGATGCCCATAAAAAGAGGTGGCAAGATCAGCCATAGCGATACGACAATCACTCACTCGAATGAGAGGAACAGATAAATTAGGAATATCTTCCTGAGAAACTATGGCCACAGCCCCCTGATCAAGTGCTTCTTGAACAAAAGAAGTGCCGTGATTATGAGAACCTGGCAATGCAAAAAAAAGTGATCCTGGCACTACTGAGCGTGAGTCATAAGAAAGCCCCATGACTGTAATGTCAGCAAGATTTTTTATCACCCCACCAATGGAGAGAAGTTCTGTTGAAGCTAAGAGATGCTCAAGAATCATGAGAGTGGTTTAGGGGGTTAAAAGTTTAGAAGTTTAGAGGAGTGATTATTTGCTACAGGCCTTAAAGGTGGTGCATCTACTTAGTATTTTTATAAATTTGCTCGATATTTGATACCTGTAATCTGTAGCCTGTGGCCTACATCCTACAGCTTACTGCCTTAGCACTCCCTTTAAGAGAAGAAGCCATAGCTGTTGTACTACTCTGATCATGAGCGGTTGGAGCGACCTGCATACTCGGAGGGAGATCGAGATAACGAACCGAGGCTTCTGCAATCTTTGAAAAGACAGGTGCAGCAATCAGACCTCCATAATTGCCTACACCTCCTACACGAGCATCATCAACAACAACGAGACCAACAAGACGAGGACTCTCTGCAGGAAGATAGCCAGCAAAAGAGACAATATAACGATTATCGAGATAACCTCCACGAGGGCTGATTTTCTGAGCCGTCCCAGTCTTACCTGCAACTGTATAGCCATTTACTTTAGCCTGAAAAGCTGTTCCTCGTTCTGAAACAACATCACTAAGCGGTCCATTAATTGCTTCAGTAGCTTTGGAAGAAACAACTTCTCGAACCACTTTAGGCTCCGCCATGACACTTCCTTCTCCATGATTGCGCACAAGCTGTGGAGCCATCAGTTTTCCACCATTAGCAATCACACCCATAGCCATAATAACTTGCATAGGAGTTGCAGCAATCGATTGCCCCATAGCCATTCGAGTTATTGTTAATTTATCCCAACGTGATGGAGGATTGACCAGCCCAGGAATTTCTCCAGGAAGTTGAATTTTTGTACGTTCACCAAAACCAAACCGACGCACATATTCATAATATTTAGTATCTCCCATCTTAAGAGCTATCTTAGCAGCGCCAATATTTGATGATTTTACTAAAACATCACCAACACTAAGGTCTCCATAGCCGCCGCCATGATCTTTAAGAGTTTTCCCTCCATAGAGAAACTTTCCATTCTCACAGAAAATTTGAGTCTGGGCTGTAACTGTTCCTTCATTAATAGCACCGGAAGCAACCACAATTTTAAAAACAGAACCGGGCTCATACATATCAGTAATAGCACGATTGCGCATCTGCTCAGGCATTGCCTCACTATAATGATTGGGATCATAATTAGGTCGACTCGCCATAGCTAAAATTTCTCCCGTAACAGGATCTGTTAAAATAGCTGTTGCTCCTACTGGCTTATAAGTCTGCATGGCTGTATCGAGCTGTTTCTCCAAAATCGCTTGCAGTCCCATATCAATAGTCAATTGAATATTTGCTCCATTCTCTGCAGGCTGCTCTTGTCCACGATAGAGAACAATTTCCAACCCCTTACGATCATGCTCAATATGACGGTAGCCGTCATGCCCTGAAAGCTCCTTATCAAGCATACGTTCCACACCATCAATTCCATGTCCCGTATGGTCTACAAAACCGAGCACATGACAGAGCATTTTACCATTGGGATAGATACGTTCTGCCCCTGATTGTAAATAAAGACCTTGAAGCTTTGCGTCCTCCATCGCCTTTACCATAGATGTTGCATCAAGTTCTGAAACTCCTGAACGAATGATAACGTAGGGACGCTTTGTGAGGAGTTTTGCGGCCAGATCCTTTTCCGAAATTCCTAAGAAAGGAGCTGCCACATGAGCTAATGCCTTAGAATCTTTGATACGCGTTCCATCAGCATAGATAGTACGCACAGGAACATTCACCGCAAGAGGCTCACCATGACGATCAAAAATATTGCCTCGTTGAGCGAGAATCGGCTGCTTAAAACCATGTTTTTTGGAAGCAAGCTTCAAAAATTTTTCATGCCCTGCTACTTGAAGATCAATAAGACGAAAGGCAAAAAAAGTAAATAGCAGAGCGACAAGCGAACACACAACACCAATACGCTTCACAGGCTGCGAATCAGGTTGCAGGCTATAAGCTGGAGACTGAAAATCAGGTTTCAGGCTACAGACTGCAGGCTGCATGGGGGAGCCATGATGATTGTTTTTCATTTAATAGTTCTTTTCTTTTTTAACTCAATTGCCGAAGGCAACAAAATACACTCGTTACCCTTTACTCTTTACTCATTACTTGCCTGTTGTTAAGCGAGGTACTAAGCAAAAATAAAAATTCATTTTCAAAATTGGTTCACTTTTGGAGAAACTCTATTTAGAAGCTGTCCGTGCCACACCGTCTTGTTGAGAAGAGAGGGGAGGAGTCAGTCTTGCAATCGCTGTTTCTGGAATCTGAATAAGATCTAAATATTTTTCTTCAAGTTTCCGTTGAAGTGCTCCACGTGATGTTAATCCTGTGATTTTGGCAACCAAGGCATCGTTATGAGCACGAAGTTGAATAACTTTCTCCTCCACCAAACGAGTCTGCTCACCAAGAGCATGCTGTTGATTCTTTAAATAAACAAACAAGAGTCCTGCCATTCCCATCATAAAAAGAATGACGAGCCACTGGCCGAGAAGAGGGACTTCAATTCCATTGGTGGCTTTACGGCGATTAAAATGAGAAACATTACGTGAAGAATTCATACAAAAAGAGAATTAGGTTGCAAATTACAGGTTTCAGAAAATTAAAAGTGAAGGTTATAACTTCTCCGCGACTCGTAGCCGCGCACTCCGCGAACGAGGATTGTTATGAAGCTCCTCCTCACTGGCAGTAATGGATCGAGGTGTTAATAAATTAAAAAGCCGGTAAGGATTCGGACGAGGTGCAGGCCAAGTAGGATCATCAACTTCAACTACAGAATGTTTTCTTAAAAAGTGTTTTATGATGCGATCCTCTAGCGAATGAAATGAGATGACGGCAAGACGTCCTTTCGATGCTAACAACTCCGAAAGGAGAGGCAGGGCTCGTTCCAGGCCCTCTATCTCTTCATTAACCGCAATACGTAAGGCTTGAAAAATACGCGTTGCTGGATGACGTGGTCCAGGACGCACCCCTCGAGCTACAAGAGCAGCTAACTCTGTTGTTGTGGTAATCAGCTTTTGGGAACGTTCACTAATAATACGTTTTGCTAAAGTAACAGCTCGCGGTTCCTCCCCATAAGCACGAAAAATATGCACAAGCTCACTGAGCTCTGCTGTATTAATAATTTCTGCAGCGGTACGAGGAGAAAGCCCCATCCGCATATCAAGAGGTCCTTCCTTTTGAAACGAAAAACCACGTTCAGGTGTGTCTAATTGATAGGAAGAGACGCCTAGATCGAGTAACACACCATCGACTGCCTTAATTCCCATGGAAGCAAGATGACGAGGAATGTCAGCATAGTTACTCTCAATACTTAAAAAACGATCACCAAAAGAAGCCAAGCGCTCACGAGCATGCATAAGAGCTTCCTTATCACGATCACAACCTATAACCGTCGCTCCTGCTTGAAGCAACAAGAGAGCGTGTCCTCCACCACCGAGAGTACCATCAAGAAAAACAGCACCTGGTTGAGGCTTTAGAAAGTCAATGACTTCTTGAGACAGCACCGGCTTATGAAAAAAACCTTCCCTCTCAATAGTGTCATTATTCTGCTTATAAGCAGAGTGTTGACATAATGGAGGCAATTGTAGGTTCATGAAAAAAGAAGTGAAAGGGGGTAAATTTAAAGGATGAAATCTGCTGCTTCATTTTTAGAGTCCAATGAGTTCAGCAACGTGACGGAAAGACGTATGTTCTTCTTGAGCAACAGAAGACCAACGTTTCGGATTCCAAATCTCAAAACGACTCCTCCCTCCAACAAGGACCACTTCCCCACCCAATTCAAGAGTCCTACACTGTTCTTCAGCGAAAAGAAT
>Ga0155638_1017_pt1 | contig 35148 bp, 23 predicted proteins | sample RifCSPhighO2_12_FD_107295 | JGI IMG/M metagenome (GOLD analysis project Ga0155638, IMG submission 107295) | Verrucomicrobia bacterium RIFCSPHIGHO2_12_FULL_41_10
ATTCATAATTTTTGTCGTGTACAGAGAGGAAATATGTATGCTTAGTTTATTTTATGGATGCTTCCACACCATCATCATCGCTTAATGCCTATGAAGCAATTGCAACAGAACAGAGAGGAAGCTATTATAATTTGTTGGGACTTTCTGTTAAAAGGTTTTCAGAACCAGCGCCAGGATTACTAGGAGGCCGTACGGTTTCTACTTCTTTGAAACAGGATTCTATTTCAAGAGGAAACTATCAGAAGGTAGCGCCAGAAGTAACTACTACGGAGAGAGAATCTATTTCTAGGGAAGGGTTGTATTGTGCTATTAAGTCAAAATATGGAGCTCCCATTGCTCAAGAAGTTAATAAGTTACTGCAACAAACCTCTCAGAAAAGTTCTAGTCTCTCAAGCCGTACAATTGTTCAAGCTCTTGATCAAGCAGATCTATTATTAAATGCCTATGGAAAAGAACTGAAGGGGTTTAATCCTCTTCCTCCAAGTTATGAGAGTGTTCTTGAGTCAAAAATAAAAATTTATGGTGCGGCGCTTGGCCTGCTTAAAAAATTAAATAGCCAGGGAAGAGTAAGCATCTCAGAGGAATTGATGAAGCCGTTTATAGAAACTATTGATGATCTCAGAGAAAGGATAGGGAAAATGGTGAAGCTGAAACAGACTGAAAAGGAAGTTTATGCTGCTTTTAAAATAACTCAAAAAGATGCTGATTACAAACTAAGGACAACTAAAGAGGATGTTCTTATAGAATTTAAAAAAATATTGAAGGCATCTTCTGTGTCAACTTCTGAGCAGAAGCAATTATTTTCTGATTTTAAAAATCAACTTTTGAATTTTGGTGATTGGAAAATTCTAGAGAGAATAATAACTACGGATCAGAGTGGTTTATGTAATGAGTATACGAGCACACTGATTCCTGCATCGAAGAGCGCTTGTTTAGCAAAAGAATATAAAGAGGGAGCTTTAGATGCTATAAGTAATACCAAAGGTCAAATTATTTCAGAAACGATTGCACTAGGAGGCGTCTGTTCTAAAGATGCAACCAATGCTGATCATTCTATTAACTTATGGCGTGATGAATTGAGGGGTTCTACAGAGGCAAATGCTTCCGCAAAACTTCTTCTTTCGTGTATTCGTTCAGGAGTGCTTGTTCCTATTAAAATTAAAGATGAGACGGCTCGTAGGGCAGCCGCTGATCAGCGTTTCAATGAGAACCTCTTGATGGTTTTGGAGACTCGAGGTGATTTAGCAACGTTGAATATGAGTCAGGAGGTGAGAGAAACTGTCACTTTAAGACCCAGTGAATATCGTACAGAAATAGCCTCAGGAAGTGGTGGACAACCAAATCTTGGTAGTAAAGAGAATCCTATTAAACTATCAATTTCTGATATAGGACTTCTCTCATCTTCTTTTTATGGTGAAAAGAAGATGCAAATAGCACAGTTTGATTATTTGAGCCTCGTCAATAATCAACCTCGTCCCATTGCTACTAAAACTTCAGAAGGGTATGATATTACTATTTGGGTTAAGCCTCAAATTTTAGCATTTAATTTTGGGGTTCAATATCTTGATAGAGGTCGTATTGGAGATGCAACTCAGCCAGAAATATGCATAAAGACTAACAATGAAAGTCTTGATCTTTTACTTGGTGGGTCAAACGGGGGAGGTAAGGCTGTCGATTTTCTGAATCATCCGAAAAATGAAGCATTACCTGAAAAAGAAAAACTAGTTATTAGTAGGCTATTAGATCAATGTCGAACGATGCGTGAGAATGGGACTATTAACGCTGAAAATGAGGGGGACTATTATGCCTTTGCAGCTCGCATTACTCTCCTGTGTCATAAAATAGGCATTACTCCAATGGTTCATTGCAAGAGTGGTAAGGATCGGACATCACGGCTTATGGAAGAGACTAAGATGCTGTCTGCAGAGGTTTCCGAAGATGTGAGTGTACCTTCTCCAGGAAGGCTTAGCATTCTCCGTCAACGAATGGCAATAGCTTTTGCACTTGGTTCTGGTAATAGAACAATCCAAGAACTCAATACCGGACACCCGGGCAATAAACAAGGGTGGCAATTTGCTCAACGTGTTAGTAATTTCTTTGCCCAAATTTTCTATGCTGGTGATTCGAGAAAAGCTGCGGTGTAAAAAAGCAGGTGGTAGGTTACAGGTTGCAGGTAACAGGCTCTAGTTACTTCTTCGGTGTCGCTGTTGCCAATGGGGAAGTTTGAATTTGAAGTTTATCTAAGATCGGTTTGATTGTAGGGTCGATTGCAAGCATTGCTTCACGAGTAACACGTTTGAAATTTTCCTCCGTTGTTGTTTGATCAAGGAGTGTCGTAGCATTATCGCGTGCTACACGCGCAGCAATAACAGTAGGATTATTTTTGACTTGATCATGAGCAGTTTGTAATTGAATGCGTTCTGCTTGAGAAAGGTTAGAAATTGTAGGCGCTAGAATTTCAGTTGCCCATTCTTGAAAATTACCTCCTAGAATTTTTTCTTCGCTTCCAAGGCCTGGCATGCCAACTGGTGGATTCAGTCCCATTTTTTTTAGGACAGGCCCAATCAAAGGATTAGCATTGATCATGGCGTTGCAAAAGGTGGACTGTGCTATGTTTCTTGCTGAGATAACAGCAGGATTTTTCATTGCTTTCTGATGAGCTGTCTTTAATTGTGCTAGCTCTGCAGAGGTGAGATTTTTTTGTGCTTGAGAAGGAATATTAGAAAGCCATTGATCAAAATGAGCCCCCATTTTTTTTTCTTGATTGCTATTTTCAAGGAGCATTTCAGGAACCTTAGCATTCATATTAGCTAAGATAGCATCAATGCCAGGGTCGGCCTGGAGCATGGCCTTATGAAGTGTCATGCGAACAATTTCTCGTGTTGATTGAACAGCAGGATCTTGTAATGACTGAGCACGGGCCGCAAGATATTCTTTACGTTCTACAGGAGAGAGCTGCGCTAAGAGAGCTGCTGTACTAGGAGAAAATGCAGATTGGGTTTCTGCAAAAGGAGTCGAAGTTTTTGGAGAGGAAGTAGGAGATAGTGTCGTTGCAACAGCTATTATGAGAAAGGGAAGGAGCATAAAATTGGAAGATAGGAGATAGAAGATGGAAGATGGGGGCGAGGCCTGGAATGGTGAAAATCATCATAATATCCACCCGATAATTAGTGCTAGTTTTGTGACTGCTAACGTTTCTTAAGCAGGAAGAAATTAACCACAAAAGAACACAAAAGAACACAAAAAAAGAGCCATTCCGGTGAACTTTGCTGATTAATATATTTGTTTGGTTTGACTTACACAGTCTATGTTTACCCAAACAGTAAGTCATTTAGACAGGCCTAACCTCCTATCTTCTATCTCCCATCTCCTAATTAGAACCTGTCCTGGTATCTTTAGGTCCTTTATTTAAAATAAGTTAAAAATTAAAACTAGGGTGCTAAAACAGCATAAAAATGGTGATTATTGCAAAATTGATCATTTATAATTTATCGTCAATCTCGAAAAACAGGCATCTAAAAATCAATTTTAATTTTCAAGTAAAATCACCTGCAGCCTATAGCCTTTAGTCTCCAGCCTTTAAGCTCAGTAATTTTGGCTGCCAAATAAAATTAAAAATCGTTTTTAAAAATCGTTCACTCTAGGACAGACTTTAATTATAGTTCTTCCGGTGTATTAAGAAGGCTTTTTACTCGGAGGAGAAGTCTTCCAGCAGCGCCGCCGTCAAGGACTCGGTGGTCAAAGCTAAGAGTGAATTGAGCTTCGGTAACAGGCAAGAAACATCCTTTTTCCTGATTCCAACAAGGGGTGATTTGACCCGCACCCATACCGATGAGTAGAGTCTGTTCAGGTAGAGGAATAGGAGTTGCCATGGTGAGACCGAAGACTCCGTAGTTAGTAATGGTGGCAATTGATCCTCCAGTATCGGTTCCATGGAGACGACGTGCACGAGCAAGTTCTACCAGGCGGTTGTAACGTTCGACAAGGTCAGTAAGGCAAAACTGATCTGCGTTGCGAATAACAGGAACAAGAACACCATCTTCCGCTTCTACGGCAAAACCAATATCAATCGATCGTGGATGAATAATGCGTGCTCCAATGAGTCGACCAGCAATTGCCGAGTTTTCTGCCAGAGCAATAGCAAGAGCCCTCAAGACATAGAGCGCAGGTCCTGCCTTCGCGCTCTGTTGTTTGCGATGAGCAAGAAGAGTATCGAGTTGAATTGGGAGGACTACCGTTGCCAAGGGTCGCGTCCAACTCCGACGCATGGCATCAGCAACGGCTACGCGCATCGAAGAAGCCGGAGTCATTTTATTGCGCTCGAGATCTTCCAAAAACTTTTCAAGATCATCAATAGTCACTCGCCCATTAGCACCACTTCCTGCCACACCTGCTAAATCAGCCGCATGAAGACCAAGCTCAGTCATACGAGCTTTCATACGAGGAGAGAGAAAGCTGGCTCCTCCCGCATAAGCAGGAACAGGAAGGCCGCGAACGGTAGGTTCTACTGTTGATTTCCAGGAAGTAGATTTTTTAGGAAAATCCTTTTTTAGGTGAGTCAATTTTTCAATCGGTGGAGGAGGAGCATCATTGAGGCCCATTCGTTCCGCATCTTCTTCACTAATTTCGAGAAATCCTAAAGTGGCACCTACAGGGTAGCTTTCTCCAATGATCGCAGTGATTTCTTTAAGCTTGCCAGCACAAGGTGCCGTAACACCCATGACAGCCTTATTGGTCTCAACTTCTAAAATATCAGTATCAATATCGACATTATCACCTAGAGCAAAAACAAGACGAACAAGAGTGGCTTCGGCAATCGATTCGCCGAGTTGTGGCATGATAATAGGAATTTGAGGCATGAAATTTGGAGATAGAAGATGGAAGATAGAAGATAGAAGGATAGGCCTTCGGCAAGGAAATTAGAAATTTAAAAATAGAAGATCTAAGAGTGGGTCATTGGATCAATTTTAAAGAAAGGTTGTTCGAGGATTTAAACATTCACTTAAATATATGCTTTGCATATCACAATTCCTATCTTCCATCTTCCATCTTCTAATTAGAGTTTCAGCAATCGATGAAGGGCATCGGTAATAGAAGAAGCAGTAGGACGATGAGTTCCCCAAAGATCAGGGTGATAGGGAACAGGAGTATCCTTGGCATTAAGGCGTTGTGGTGGGGCATCAAGAAGTCCAAAGCCTTCAGCTGTGACACGAGCAATGACTTCTGCAGCAACCCCTCCCCAAGGAAAAGCTTCGCTGACAACAAGCAGTCTCCCTGTACGTGCTACTGAGGCCAAAATTGTATCAGTATCGAGAGGTTTTACAGAGCGAAGATCGACCACTTCGATTTGATACCCTTCACTAGAGAGTTCTTCTGCAGCAGCTAAGGCTTCATGTAACATGGCACTATAAGCCACCACAGTAGCATCGCGACCTGGACGAGCAATACGTGCTTTTCCTACAGGAAGAGCTTCTGTAGGAAGCGCCTCAGCCTTGAGATGATAATAGAGGAATTTGTGTTCGCAAAAGATAACAGGATCATCAATAGCGACCGCTTCTAATAGCATCGTGTAAGCATCCTCAACAGTTCCTGGAGTCATGACGACTAAGCCAGGATAATAGGCATAGAGAGCTTCAAGACTTTGACTATGAAAAGGACCTCCTCCCGCAGTGCCGCCACAAGGAAGGCGAACGACGATTGGGCAGGGAACTTCCGTGCGATAGAATAAGGTCGCTGCTTGATTAACAATCTGATTCAATCCGCAAGTCGAAAAATCAGCAAATTGCATTTCAATGATTGGGCGCATGCCTTCAATAGCTGCGCCAATAGCCATTCCGACCATAGCATCCTCACTAATTGGAGCATCGATGACACGTCCTGGAAATTCTTTAGCAAGATTTTTAGTGGCTTTAAAAGCGCCACCAAAACTGCCGATATCTTGGCCATAAATAAAGACTCTTGAATCTTCAGTAAGAGCACGTGCTTGAGCTGCTCGGATTGCTTCAAGGTAGGTAATCATTGGAACAGTGATAAATGGCTAGAGACTAGAAACAACAGGTTTCAGGTTACAGGTTGAAGGAAATTTGAGGTGAATAGTTAGTTTTTAGCTTCTAGTCTATTATCTGTTACTTGTTACTTCTAGATCAGTGGCTAAAGAAATCCATTCTTCTTCATGAGGATTAGGTGGTGGTTCTCTCAAGACTCGGGCTGTTGTTGTTTCAATTTCTTGTTCAGCTGCAGTATGCCAAGAAGCTATCTCTTCAGGTGTGGCCCACTGATGTTTAAGTAAAGTTTCTTTGGCGAGAAGTAATCCGTCACGGCCAAGAGGTGAGGCTTTTTGTTCCGGAGCGATATAACTGGCGTCATCATGTTCTCCATGACCAACAAGTCGAAGGAGGTCCGCAACAACAAGCTGTGGTCCTTTGCCAGAGCGCGCGGCAGTAACGGCATTTCCTATGACTTTCAAACAATCTCCAAGTTCATTTCCCTGTACTTGGTGGCCTGTAACACCGTAACCAATCGCACGATCGACTAGATTACTGCAAGCAAATTGGCGACTATTAGGTGTGGAATAGGCATATTGATTGTTAGCGACGACAACAACAAGGGGTAGTTTTTCTACAGCGGCCATATTAAGTCCTTCATGAAAGCTTCCTGTGGAAGTTCCTCCATCACCAATGCAGGTTGCTCCTACAACGCCGGTCTCACCCCGAAAGCGTCGTGCCATTAAGGCGCCGCTGACTGTAGAAACCATAGCGCCAAGATGACTGATCATTGCAAGATAACCTTCTCGAGGACGGCCACGATGGACATTGCCATCACGTCCACGCATCGATCCTAGAGAAGATCCTAAGTAAGTCCGAAGCGTATCAAGGATGGTATCACCAAAAGCAAGCCGGCCAGCTTGATCACGAATAAGGGGAGCATAGATATCTCCTTTACGAAGATGAATTCCAAGTGAAACGCTAAGAGCTTCTTGTCCTCGTCCAAGAAAAACACCTCCAACAATTTTTCCGGCACGATAAAGTGCAGCAAGTTTTTCTTCCAGTAGACGTGCTATAAGCATCGTGCGATAGGCTTGACGATAAAGGTCAGAGGTTGGTGGCATCTAATTTGGAAGATGGAAGATGGAAGATAGGAGATAGGAGTTGCGGCCTATGTCAAGAAAATGAATGCGAAGCATAGACTGAATTTTAAATTGAAGATAATATTTTATCTTTCATTGCATATGATAACGATAATTAGTTAATAAAACGTCGAATTTTAATTTTGGCACTGATTGCAATACTCCTGTCTTCCATCTTCTAGCTCCTATCTTCCAATTAGGATGGCAGTGATTTCCAAAGTAGCAGTAAGATAATTCCAAGGACAACCGAGAGAAGAATGAATTGCATGCGCGCGGCACGTCGTTCGGCCATCCGTTTTCCTCTTGAAGCAACAGGTTTGTGACGGACGGGATGACGTTTGTCACGTAGTTTGCTCAATCCGTCGGCACGTGTTGGCGAAGAGACCAAATGAAGGCGCATAAGCTCTTGTTGCTTGCGTTTTCGTTCAGCCATTTCTTGAGGCAATTTTTCAAGTTTTCGTTGAGCTGTTTCAGCCTGACGTCGAATTTTTTCTTCTAGACGTCGAATTTCTTCTTCCTCTTGATGAAGCCGCAAGCGATCTGTCTCGAGAGGACGAGTACGTGGAGCGCTACTGGAAGAGGAGGGACGACGGAGCATGACAATCAGGTTACAGGTTACAGGTTACAGGGTGCAGGCTACAGAAAGTTCAGCACAGAAATTAAGATTAGTATTAATGATTACTTTTTTGAAGGAACATCGGACCATTAATAAATAACAGAGTATGCAGAAAAATAAAGAAACAGTTAATGTAAGAGAAAAATAGGCGTTGAAATGAGTATATTGTTCATCCTATAGGCTGCACCTGTAAGTTTCTTTTAATGCGGTGCGGCGGTGAGCAACTGCCAAACCCAGACAATAAGGATGATAACACCTAATACGAGAAGTGGTAGAGTGAAAGCTAGGCCACATTGAAGCCAGTAGAGAAACCCTTGTCCTTTCATCATGAAGTCGTCGTTGTAAGAGTTTTCTAAAGGGTCGATATCATCAATTGGTGCAATTTTTGACTGAGCGCGAGCATAAGAGGCTCTTGCTTCATCAACAATACCAATAGAACGTGTTAATTCACGTGAAAGATCACGACTTCCCCAACTTTTGGGATCAATTTGCTCCAGTTCACGCAAATGCTCGGCAAAAGAATCTTGAATACCATGAAGCTGTTCTAGGCGGCGTTGGGATTCTTCAGTTTCACGCTGCACGAGGAGAAGAGAACGGGTTAATTTATCAACCATTTCAAGACGTCCACGTTCTAGCTCATCTTGTCTGCGACTGAGTTCCTCAAGGCGCAACTTTTCTTTTTCAATTTGTTCTTGGCGACGTTTGAGATCGATAAGCTCAGATTGAGCACGCTGTACTTGGTCTTGCAATTCTTCTGCTGATGGTCCCTCTTCGAGGTCCAAGAGCTCACGGTGGTCATTAGTAAAATCAGACATAGGGCAGGGTTAAGGTTACAGACTATTAGGTTAAAGGCTGCAGAAAATGGGTAATGAAGATTATTAATTTAATACAAATTGCGAATTGTTATTGGCAATAGATGCAATGTATCACGTCATATATTAAACAGAAAAAATAAATTTGCGCGAAAAAACTGTTTAAAAACAAATTTTTTTAAAACAGACAAAAATGGAAGAAAATACTAAATTTAAAAAAATCCGGATGCCTACTTGTAATTCTTTATTCGCTACTCCTTATTCCATGCCTCTTCGTATTGTCATGGTAGGTCATGTTGATCATGGCAAGTCAACCCTTCTTGGAAGGCTTCTTTATGATACCCATTCTTTGCCTGAAGAAACCCGGAAGAGTATTTATGCAATAGGAGAAGGATTTGAGTTTAGTTCTTTACTTGATGTATTTAGGGAAGAGCAGGCACAAAATATTACGATTGAGACAACACAGATTTCAGTACGCACTGCTCTGCGTGATTATGTCATGATTGATGCTCCAGGACATCGGGAATTCTTGAAAAATATGATTACTGGCGCTTCGTCTGCAGTGGTAGCCATTTTACTTATTGATGTAACCGAAGGAATTAAAGAACAGACCCGAGGTCATGCCCGGCTATTAAGTGTACTCGGTATTCGGAAAATCATTATAGCGATTAATAAAATGGATCGTGTGGACTATTCTCAAGAAGTTTTTAAAACGATAATGATTCAAGTAACAGCTTTGCTCTTAGAATTTGGGCTTTTCGCGCAAGAAATTATTCCGATGGTAGCAACGCAAGGGATTAATGTTGTTATTTCTAATCAGAAGAAGATGCTGTGGTATCAAGGGATGACACTTCTTAAAGCCATGGAAGCCATAGAAACTCCTTTACCTGCGAAAGAGGGTCCTTTGAGATTGGTAGTACAAGATGTTTATTGCCTAAAAGAGTGTTCTGTCGTGGTGGGGAGGATAGAATCTGGAGTCCTTCATATTGGAGAGGAGATTATTTTTTGGCCTGGTGGGCAGAGGGCTTGTGTTCGATCTTTTGAGTCATGGACAGGTTCTAAGGCAGACTTCACACTTTCTGCAGAAGCAGGAGAAGCGGTTGCTTTGACGTTAGAGATCAGCAAGGGTAAACATTCGGTTAACCCATTTGTAGAATACACCGATCTAGTCTTGATGCGTGGTCAGATAGCCTCTCATGCCCTACAATCGCCTTCTGTGGGAAAAAAGTTGGTAGCAAGGATCTTTTGGTGTGATCTTGAGCCACTCCGATTACAGCATTCTGTAACGTTGAAACTAGGTACTCAAAGCGTGCAGGGGAAAATGATCTCAATCAGTCCTGTTTTTGATAACGCAGCACAGATGTCTATTAAAAATTTCCCGCAAAATTTTATATCTCATCAAGAAGTTGTGGATGCCGAATTTTTGCTTGAAGAACCTATTGCTTATGATCCCTATGATGTTATTGAGTCGACAGGGCGCTTCGCTCTTGCTGTTGGAAAAAGGCTTCGTGGGGGAGGGATTGTGCTTCATGCGGGGGAATAAAGAACAGGTACAGGTGACAGGTGAGATGGTGAAAATCTTTAAAAACTGAAGCTTCTGTAATGGGAGTGGAGCAAAAGCAGGGCAGTTGTTTCTAGGGAAGTCCTAGAAGAAGGACTTCGGAGAGTGATAGCAAATAAAGAATTTTTGTAAAAATTCTTTCTTCTTGTGTTCTTTGTGTAATCCTTTGTGTTCTTTGTGGTGAGTTTCTACCACCCGAGTAGCAAGCTATGCATGGAATTAATACTACAATTTTGCTTTCTGATTATTTGATTCAGATTCTTCCTTCGAAGAAGGAGAATCTGAACACCTGCGATCGAGGAGCGATCATTTGGCTGACTGGGCTTTCAGGCTCTGGAAAATCAACCTTGGCGATCGGTCTGGAGAGATTGCTCTATAATCGAGGTGTCGCTACCTTGATTCTCGATGGTGATCAATTACGCCAAGGACTTTGTGCTGATCTCGGTTTTTCTCAAGAAGATCGTAGAGAAAATATTCGTCGTGTAGGAGAGGTAGCGAAGCTTTTTGCCAAAGCTGGGTTTGTTGCTATTGCAGCATTGATTTCACCTTTTAAGAAAGAACGGCAGTTGGTGAGAGATTCTTGTTATCGTGAGGGAATTCCTTTTATGGAAGTTTTCGTCGATGCCCCACTTTCCCTTTGTGAACAGAGGGATTCCCGTGGACTCTATGCTAAAGTACGACGCGGTGAAATTAAGGAATTTACTGGTATTGATTCTCCTTACGAACAGCCAGAACACTCCGATCTTCACCTGTCTACAGATCAACTTTCCGTAGAGGAGGCGCTTGACCAGTTGGATTGTTTAGTTATTCGATTATTAAACCTATGACTTCTTTAATTAACCCTCTTGTTTCAGTACATAATTTATGCAAGAGTTACGATGAGCTTCCTATTCTCAAAGGGGTTAATCTGGTAATGGAAAAGGGAGATCTTGTTTCAATTATTGGACCGAGTGGTTGTGGGAAGTCGACTTTTTTACGGTGCCTCAACGGTCTAGAAAATTTTGATTCTGGTGATGTCATGATAGCAGGAGTTTCTTTGCATCGACAATTTGGAGAAAAAATATCACACCGTCTTGTAGAACAGCAATCCCATGAACTTCGTCAACGGGTGGGTATGGTTTTTCAGCAGTTTAATCTTTTTCCTAACAGGACGATTCTTGACAATGTGTCGCTGGCACCTCAAGTCGTCAAAGGCATTTCCAAATCAGAAGCGCAAGATCGTGCTCAGATAATGCTTGAAAAGGTAGGTTTGGGGCATTTTTCAAAACGCTATCCTTCGCAAATGTCAGGTGGTCAGCAGCAACGTGCAGCTATTGCACGTGCTCTTGCAATGAGTCCTCAGGTCATGCTCTATGATGAACCAACCTCGTCACTTGATCCTCAGCTTGTTGATGAGGTGCTGGCGGTTATGAAGGCTCTTGATAACGAAGGAATGACGCAGATTGTTGTGACGCACGAGATTCTTTTTGCCAAGGAGGCTTCCGATTACATTGTTTATATGGAAGGAGGCGAGATTATTGAAATATCCGATGAAGATGAAATTTTTATCAATCCTCAAGATCAGCGAACTCGTAACTTTCTCCGACGATTCATGTAAGCTATGAATTCATTTTCAAAATTGGTTCACTTGCAGACTCTAAATACTCATATGCCTCAGCTACTTGCTCCTCGGTACTCATTATTTATTACATGTCTTTATGCTTTTACATGTTTTTTTACAGCAGTTTTTTTCTTGCTAGATCACGCTTTTGCTAGCACTCAACAAGATTCTTCTGTGCTGAAATGGGGCGCTTCTCCTGATAGCAATGCGCCTTATGTCTTTTTTTCTAAAGGAAATCATCTTACTGGTTTTGAGTATGACATTATCCAAGCTATTGCTCGACAGATGGGAAAAAAGACGCATTTTACCCAGAACGATTGGGATGGCCTTATTCCTGGTCTTAGCCGCGATCTTTATGATTGTGTGATTTCAGGCATTGAGATCACTCCTGAAAAGGCGAAGGAGGTTCTTTTTAGTAAACCCTATTACATAACCTATGATCAATTAGTCGTGGCCAAAGGATCTGCCCCTATTAATAGTCTTGCGGAACTTTCTGGGAAAACGATGGGATCATTGCCTCAAACGACAGCAATGAGTATGTTGGAGAGGACTCCTGGAGTGATAGCTCTTCCTTATATTGAAGAAATTAATGCCTACCATGATGTAGTCAATGGTCGAATTTTTGGAGTCTTACTAGATGCTCCGATTGCAAAATATTACGCTGAAGCTAATCCTGATCTTGAATTTACTGGACCTCCTTTTGGTAATATTGCTTATGGCATTGCTATTGCTAAGAATCATCCTGAACTCCAACAACAGATTAATGCAGCGCTTGATGCTCTTATTGTAAGTGGTGAGTTGCGCGATATTCTCTCTCGTTGGGGAATTTGGAATGCTATGATGGCTAAAATATTGAATCAGCCTGTAGAGCCCTCATTGCCAGATACAGAGTATAAGATGTTTCTTGCTGCAACAGCTAAGCAGCCAACCTTCTTAAGTCGCATGCAGCGGTATCTTGATTATTGGCCTTTATTGATTCGAGCAGCTTTGCTAACCTTGAAGGTTTCACTTTTTGGGATGGGATTAGCTATTCTTATTGGGTTTACGCTTGCTATCATGCGTGTTTATAGTGCATTTCCGCTAAGGCTCTTTGCTGCTTTCTATATCGAAATTATTAGAGGAACGCCTCTGCTTATCCAGTTATTGATTATCTTTTATGGACTCCCTACGATAGGTCTTAAACTGAGTCCTTTTTTAGCAGGAGTTATTGGTCTTGGACTCAATTATGCTGCTTATGAAGCAGAAAATTATAGGGCTGGTCTTCTAGCTATTCCGCGAGGTCAAATGGAAGCGGCTCGAGCATTAGGTATGACGCACCATCAAGGATTATGGCATGTGGTAATTCCTCAATCTTTTAAACTGGTTTTGCCACCAGTGACTAATGATTTTATTTCTCTCTTGAAAGATTCTTCTTTGGTTTCTATGGTGACGTTACTTGATTTAACAGGTGCTTATAATAGGATTGCCACACAAACTTTTGATTACTTTGGGACAGGATTGCTTGTTGCATCCATCTACTTGATTATTGGTCTTCCTTTTGTTCGATTAGCACGTTGGACAGAAGAGAGACTTTCTGTTGACACACGACGTGCAACAAGGAGGATTATTTCGCAATAGTTGAAGTGTGCGTTTCTCTATTGCTGTTTGTAGGCTGCGATGTGTAGTGTAAAACATTGCATAGTCTTGTTAAAAAGCTATTGAACAGCCAGCTTCGACCTTTAGCCTTTAGTTCAGAATTCACCTCCGAAGGAAGGGGGCTGAACAGTTAGGTCGTTTTTAGGTTGAAGTTGAACTGCAGAAGATGGTACTATACTTATAACGAATGAAAATTAGGTTTTTTGGTTCAGATCCTTCCTTCGAAGGAGGGGATCTGAACGCTTACTAAACTTTTAACTTCAACAGTTGCACTGCAACTTAAATACCTTGTATCACCAGAACGAAAAAGTAGAACTTATTGATGTCTCAGAAGAGATGTCGCGGTCGTTTCTCGACTACTCGATGTCAGTTATTATTTCTCGAGCACTTCCTGATGCCAGAGATGGACTGAAGCCGTCGCAACGACGTATTCTCTATGCGATGCATGAGCTGGGAGTTATGCCAACACGCAAACATCTCAAGTGTGCTAAGATTGTTGGTGAGACAATGGGTAATTATCATCCTCATGGTGATCAAGCAATTTACCCAACACTGGTGCATATGGCCCAGCATTGGGCTATGCGTGAAATGCTCATCGAAGGACAAGGAAACTTTGGTTCAGTAGAAGGAGATCCTCCAGCTTCGATGCGTTATACTGAGGCTCGTTTGCGTCCACTAGGAGCTTTGCTCATGGAGGATATGGAGCACGATACTGTTAATTTCGTTCCGAATTATGATGATACAAGGGAAGAACCAACGGTTTTTCCAGCTTCCTTTCCTAACCTTCTTGTAAATGGTGGTACTGGTATTGCTGTTGGTATGGCAACCAATATGCCTCCTCATAATTTAAGTGAGGTTATTGATGCCATCTGCGCTCAAGTCGATCATCCAGAGATTACGCTTGATGAGTTGATGAATTATGTGAAAGGTCCCGATTTTCCAACAGGGTGTCAGCTCTGTGGAATGGGAGGTATCCGCCAATATTTTGAAACAGGACGTGGTTCGGTTAAAGTACGAGGACGTGCTGGTGTTGAAGAGCTCAAGGGAGGACGTGAGCAAATTGTCATTACAGAGATTCCTTATAACGTTAATCGAGCAACCCTTGTTGAGAAGATTGCCGACCTCGTCAATGACAAAGTGATCACTGAGATTAGTGCCATTCGTGATGAGTCTGATGAGAACACTCGTGTGGTGGTTGAACTCAAACGAGATGCCCTTCCCAAGGTTGTTATTAATAATCTTTATAAACATACGGCGCTAGAATCTTCCTTTGCTGTAACGATGTTGGCCATTGACCGTGGTCGACCTAAACTTCTCTCGCTGAAGGAAGCGATTGCTTGTTTTATTGAGCATCGGCGCGATGTCATCTTGAGACGTACTCGTTTCTTATTGAGGGAGGCAGAAACTCGTGCAGAAAAGCTAGAGGGTTACCTTATTGCTCTCGCTAATCTTGATCAATTTATTAAGATTATTCGAGATTCTGCCAATCGTGAAGAGGCTAAGGTTAAACTGTTGGCTTTTGAATTTACTAAAAAACAGGTAGAACACTTCGGTCTTCTTTTACGCCATCAGGAGCGCCTCATTGACGGTAACTACTTCATGAGTGAAGCTCAGGTTGATGCGATTCTAGAATTGCGTCTCTATCAACTCACGGGTCTAGAGCGGGATAAAGTGATCAAAGAATATCAACAGCTTCTCTCTACTATAGCTGATCTTAATGATATTTTGGCTCGCGAAGAGCGTGTTCTAACGCTTATTAAATCAGAGCTAAGGGCCATTCAAGCAAAACATGGTAGTCCACGGCTTACAGAACTTATCCCTTTGGAGGGAGATATTTCAATGGAAGATCTTATTGCTAATGAAGGATGTATTATTACGGTTACCCATAAAGGATTTATTAAACGGACCGCAGTGAGTTCTTATCGTGCACAGAAGCGTGGCGGTAAAGGCGTCGTAGGTATGACAACTCGCGAAGCAGCTAATGAAACAGAAGAAGGTGATTTTGTAGAACATCTCTTTACGGCCAGTACTCACGATTATCTTGTGTTCTTTACGAAGAGTGGACGGTGTTATGTAGAACGCGTTTATGAAATTCCTGAAATGAGTCGTACGGCTAAAGGGCGTTCCATTGCTAATATTCTCAATCTCCAACCGGGAGAACAAATCGCAGCTACTCTTCGCATTCAAAGTAAAAATAGTGGTGGAGTCGGAGCTGTTGATACGACTTGGGATCCTAACTTACATATCTTCTTTGCTACGCGGAGTGGTATTGTGAAGAAATCTAACCTTGCTGATTTCTCCAACATTCGTAAGGGAGGTATTATTGCTATTCAGATTGAAGAAGGAGATGAACTAATTGATGCTGTTGAAACTAATGGTCATGATGAAGTCGTCTTAGTAACTCGGAATGGTCAAAGTATTCGCTTTAGTGAGGAGGAACTACGTGATCAGGGTCGCAATACTGTTGGCGTCTGGGGAATTCGTCCTGGATCAGGAGATACGGTGGTGGCTATTGCCGTTGTTTCTAATGATGCAACACTGCTGGTAGCCGGTGAACATGGTATTGGTAAGAGAACTCCTTTTGATGATTACCGTAAACAAGCGCGTGGTGGTAAAGGAATCATCACCATGAAAACTGGCGATAAGACGGGTCTTGTTGTGGGAGCCCTTGCTGTCACCGATAACGATGAAATCATGCTGATCACTTCGGGAGGTCAGATGGTAAGAACGCGTGTTTCTGAAATTCGACAGGTGGGACGTAATACTATGGGGGTTAAATTAATTAATCTTCCTGGAGGTAAAAAACTTCAAGGTATTGCACCGGTGGTGAGTCAACAGGAGGAGCCGCTGTAGCGGCTCGTTGGAGAGTAAAGAGTGAAGAGTAAAGGGTAAAGAGTTCTGAAGTCTAATTTTCTAAGATGCATTTTTTCGAAAATTGATTGGTTATATTAAAGAACTTTATACTATTATAAGAGAGACTTCTTGGAAGTCATTTTTAAGAATCTTTCATTTCGCAATCTATTCTCTGCGTTCTTTGCGGTTAAATATTTCTGTATTCTTTTGTAGTTAATTTCTGCTCTTCTCTCTATTCAGATATCACCTATTAGTCACGTAGTGTTAACTTAGTAAATTGGGACCTCAGAATTCTTTACCCTTCACTCTTTACTCTTTACCCCTTAAAAATGTTTTCTTGGATTATAAAAAAAATTATTGGTTCTAAGAACCAACGAGAAATCCGTCGGATGCTGCCTATGGTTACTCGTATCAATGAGATCGAACAGACCTTGCAATCACTTCCTGATGAGGCTTTGCGTGAAAAGACGCTTGCATGGAAGCAGCAGCTTTCTATGATTACAGATTCTCAAGAACTAGCTCAACAGCTAGAGTTACTTCTTCCAGAGGCTTTTGCTGTTGTCAAAAATGCTGCTCGTCGGCTTTGTGGTCGTCAATTTACCGTATGTGATCAAGAGACAACCTGGAACATGGTTCACTTTGATGTCCAATTAATCGGAGGAATGGTTCTTCATCAGGGACGTATTGCTGAGATGGCTACAGGAGAAGGAAAAACCTTAGTTGCAACGCTTCCAATTTATCTTAATGCTCTCACAGGTCGTGGAGTTCACCTGGTAACGGTTAATGATTATTTAGCACGACGTGATGCTGAATGTATGGGGCAACTCTACAGCTTTTTAGGACTTACCGTTGGTATCATTGAGCATGATCAATCTCCAGAAGAACGTCGTGCTCAATATGAATGCGATATCACTTATGGAACTAATAGTGAGTTTGGCTTTGATTACTTGCGTGATAACGGTATGGCAACCAATCGCGATCAACAGGTACAGCGAGGGCATTACTTTTCTATTGTCGATGAAGTCGATTCCATTCTCATTGATGAAGCGCGTACTCCGCTCATTATTAGTGGACCAGCAACGGTTTCAACGCATCAATATGATCTCTTAAAACCACTTGTTTCTCAACTGATTCGTAAGCAATCAATGCTCTGTGCTCGTCTTGTGGCAGAAGCTAAAGAATTCCAAGAAAAGGGAGAGAAAGAGAAGGCAGGACTTCTTCTCTTCAAGGTAAAACTTGGTCAGCCGCGCAATAAAGGATTGCTTCGTATGATGGAAGATCATGAGATGCGTAAGTTCATTGATAAGGCAGAACTTTCCTTTTACCAAGAGAGTTCCAAAGATTCCTTAGTAGCTTTAAAGGAAGAGCTTTTTTTCTCTATGGAAGAGCGCCAGCATGAAGCTGACCTTACCGAATTAGGACGTGATTTTCTGAACCCTGATGATCCAAATGCCTTTGTTCTCCCTGACCTTTTAACTGAATTTGCCGATATTGAAGCTGATGAGACATTAAGCGAGAGCGAAAAAAATGCTAAAAAACTGGACTGCCAACAACATTGTGATCAGCAGGCAGAACGAATGCACAATATTGCCCAACTATTAAAGGCTTATTGTCTCTATGAAAAAGATGTGGAGTATGTGGTGGAGGAAAATAAAGTTGTCATTGTTGATACCTTTACAGGGCGTAAAATGGCGGGTCGTCGTTGGAGCGATGGATTACATCAAGCTGTAGAGGCTAAAGAGGGAGTGCAGATTGATCGAGAAACACAGACGTTGGCTACCATTACCATTCAGAATTATTTCCGTCTCTATGAAAAGTTAGCTGGTATGACTGGTACGGCAGAGACCGAAGCCAATGAATTTCACGATATCTATGGTCTCGATGTGAGCGTCATTCCAACGAATCAACCAGTTCGTCGTGTGGATCAAAACGATCGCATTTATAAAACACGTAGGGAAAAATATGCCGCTGTAATAGCTGAAATCACTGCTTCTCATGGTCGTGGTCAGCCAGTTCTTGTAGGTACGGCAAGTGTTGAAGCTTCTGAGCTTGTTAGTCGTATGCTCAAACGTGAAAAAATTCCTCATACTGTGCTCAATGCAAAATTTCATATGCAAGAGGCTGAGATTATTGCACGTGCTGGTCTCCAGGGAGCTGTGACGATTTCTACTAATATGGCAGGACGTGGAACGGATATTAAACTAGGCGAGGGTGTTTCTAGCTTGGGAGGTCTTTTTGTTATAGGAACTGAGCGTCATGAATCGCGTCGTATTGATCGCCAGCTACGAGGGCGTTGTGCTCGTCAGGGAGATCCTGGTCTCTCTCGTTTCTATGTTAGCTTTGAAGATGACTTGATGCGTAACTTTGGTGCTAGTGATCGGATGACGAAAATCATGGAGCGCTTTGGGATTAAAGAAGGAGAAGAGCTTGAGCATCCTTGGCTTAATCGGAGTGTGGAAACAGCTCAGAAACGAGTGGAGCAGCGTAATTACCTCATGCGTCGTCGCACCTTGGAGTTTGATGACGTTATGAACCAACAGCGTGAAGTGATCTATGGTTATCGCAATGAAGTAATGGATGCAGAGAATCCTTGCACCATGATTCATGAAGTCATTGAGGAAATGGTACCTAAAAAAGTAGCCTCCTTCTTAGGAATTCATGGGGAAGAAGTTCCCGATGTTGTAGGATTGTTGCAATGGATCAGCACAACGTTTCCTGTTGGTTTGTCCTCTGATAAAGAGGTAGAAAAGACAGCATGGGAACAACGTACACTTGAAGAGAATAGTACCTTTCTGACAGAATTGCTCAAGAATTCCTATGATAAAAAAGTCGGTTTTGAAGGTCAGAATTCTAATGCAAGAAGTGGCTTAGAGCGGTACGTTATTCTCAATGCAATTGATCGACTCTGGCAGGAGCATCTCTATGCTATGGATGGACTTCGAGAAGCTGTCTACTTGAGGGCTTATGGTCAGAAAGATCCACTTACTGAGTATAAAACAGAAGCTTACACAATGTTTGTGGAACTTATGCACGCGATCAAAGAAGAGGTACTTAATAATCTCTTTAAGAGCACCGTTAATCTTCAAGCTTTTGAAACGCTTCTAGCAAATCTTCCTCATCATCTCATCCAAGCTGATCCTTCTGGGAAAATAATGAGTGAAGAAGAATCCTCGCGTGCTTCAGAAGAGGTAAAGCCACCAGAGCCTTCTTCCGCAGAACAACTCTTTGAAAAATCATTACAGCGTGAACTTCCAAAAATTGGCCGTAATGATACCTGTCTCTGTGGTAGTGGAAAAAAGTTTAAGAGCTGTTGTGGAAGAATGGGGTAACTATTCGGTCAATGGACCGAATAGTAGTTTAAGTTATAAGTTTAAGTAACCCTAATATTTCATACTAAATCTACTACGGCTTGTGAAAAACTAATAACTACTGCGTTGGATTCAGATTTTTCCTAGGGCAGTATGAAACATATAGCCGCGTCGGAAAAATCTCTCATCCGTCTTGTATTTATCAGTCTTGCACGGCGCCTCGCAGCGATTTAGTATTAAATATTAGGGTTTAAGTTGATTTTTGGTCACTTCGTGACAAGTTGAGAATAGGAATTTTTTTACTATCGAAGTTGCTTCAATAGACTTCTTTCAAAACTCGCTTATGCTGATGAAGTGCAAGGAGCCGACGGCGCGCAGAAGTTGAGTGTACAGAAGCTACTCGATGCTTCGAGCACCGGCGCGACGAAGCAATTCGCAGCAGAAGTAGAGTTTGGAAAGAAGTCTAATAAAGAATTTCAACATATGCAGACAAATTTTACCAACTGGGTTGGCCGAATATTTACAAAATTGCAATGTAAAAATCTCAAATCTCTTTCGTGCACAGGGCTAATTCACCGAAATGCATAAAAATAGATAAAAGAAGGAAAAGATGAATACCTCACTCCGGTCGCCACTTATGGGAGAAAGCTCTTCTCTCTCGCTAGAAGATATACTTGATGAAAGTAATAAAAAAATCTCAGATTCCAGTGAGATTAAATTTACTCAAAATAAAGGTATTTATGCTTCTAATTCATTTTTAAGTACAATAGGACGCCTTCTTCCATTTAGATCTTTTTTTAGGGGTCAGTTGACACAACAGAAATTTGAAGCTGGATTTGATCAATTAGCTAATATTATTGGGGAAAAGCATGATGAGAAGGGAGTTCAAGTTGGTGTGGAGAAAATATTTAGAGATGATTTTCAAGAAAAAGTTCAAAATGGTACTCCGATAACGATTAAAGATATTAGAGATTTCTTTAAAAAGAACATGATCTTAGGAGTACAAACTGGGACTTCTTTGAAGCAAGAAGAAGAAGTCAGCGAACGATGTAAACAGTCAATTAGTTCTCCTGCTCCAGAAAAGACTCAAAATATTTGGTCAGAGAAAACGTATGTTCCTTTAGAAGGAGGAATAACTTGTCAGCATGGAGAAGGATTGGATACGGAAGATTATCCTACGGCTATGACACCTAGAGCATTTGGTCAGATTTTAGGTGAAAAAGAATGTACGCTACTTAAAAATCCACCTTATGGATGTGTTGGTCTTGTTGAAACGATTGAAAAGAGGGGTTTGAATGCGAAGAAAGCAATTGGGGAACAAGCTGTTGCTGCAAATAAAAAATTAACAAGTTTGAACTATTTTCAAGCGTTACGCACAAAATTAAACGGCAAAGAACCAACGGCTAATACTCTTGAGGAAGCTAGACTAGCTTATAATTCAGGTCTTCCTAAAGGTAATCTCATTGCAAAGGAGGCTTTTAGTCCTAAAATGTTTAAAACAATATTAGAGGGAATAGATGGAGAAAATGGATTAGATGAACAAATAAAAAAGGTAGAAAACAAACTGCAAGATTTAAAACAATATGATAACTTATCTGATGATCAAATAATTGCTAAATACACTGTTAACTTAGCTGCTCAAGATGTTGATTGGAAGCGTTTTCAAGTACAAGTTAATGGAAAGCTAGTGAATTTAGGTGATCAGTTTGATCATGTGACTGTTTTTAAATCAGCAATTAAAGAATTAACCGGTGAAATGCTTTCCGATCAGCAAGTTCATGAAATGCTTGTGATAATCAGTAAAGATGGTAGAACTGCTGGATTTCCAACTGGTAAGAATATAGAAATAGGATTAGGTTTCAATACACCAGAGGGAGATATCAAGAATGGGGTAAAAGAAACTGTTAATATTACTTTATCAGAAGATAAGCAAAAAATTCTTTTTTCCTATCGATCAGCAGATTGTTATTTAGGTTCAGTCTATGTTCCCAATTCAGAAGGAAAATTAGAACAAATTTCTCTCAATAAAGATCAAGATAACAATCTTGTTGGCCCTAATAGTCAAAGACTTGCTGCTCATAGAGCCTATACATATACTTATACTCCTCCTTCAGGTTCGACTGGCCTAGAAAAAAATTCTTTTGAATCACGGTTTGATCTTATTAATTCCGTTCAATGGTATGATAATGCTCGACTCTATGAACCTAAGACTATAGTCGATCCTTTGCATCAAGATGTTCATGAAGGGGAAATGAGTGTTTCTTATCAAACAGATGATCACTTTAATCCCAATGAAATCAATAATTTGGCATAATCCCTGTGTATCAACATTACTTTATTTCTACAAAATGCAGTGATGTTAGTAGAATGAGCCTAGTGACTCGAATCACTTAACTATACATTTGTAGTCCACCATTTAGTTCAGATCCTTCCTCTGAAGGAGGGAGGGATCTGAACGCTTACTCCCCATGAAAAGCACCTTCTGTTCCATCTCATCTCTTATTTTATTTCTGACTCTTATGCCTTCTTCTCTATGGGCTATGGATCCTCAAACAACTGAAAAAGTTTTTGAAGAAGTAGTGGAAGGTATTGAAACACTGGCAATAGCAGCAAAATCTGACGCAATCGTTCAGATCCCCTCTCAACAAACTCTTAATGAAATATCATCCAGCTCTATTCCTGTTTCAAGGTTAAATCTTACTACTAGTGCAGGTGAACAATCAGATCATTTCATTCAAAGCTCACCTTCGTATGAGGTGAATTCTGAACGGTTCCAAATGATTAAAGAATATGATATTAAGGGTACTCTTACTTGGAACATGCCATTGAGTATTTACGATCACAGTAATTTTTTGAGAAGGAAAAAATTAGCTAGTTATCAAGCTATAGAAACAGCACAAACTCATTTGAGTACTATTTTAGATAATTGGACTCGAGAGGCCGGAGTTAGTAGAATCATTGAGAGGAGAGTCTCTGGTACAAATATAGTTAAAAAAGAAACGGAACAGACACCAGGAAAGAATTTTCTGTATAGACTGACAGGTTATTATCAACAAGCAGAAAGGACTTATAAGCCATTAATGGAGTCTTCTCTTATGGAGCTTTTTAAAGCAGAAGTTGCTTATGAGGAAGATACTGCTGTTGCTAGAGAAAAAGCCATTGCACTAGCAATAAATGCCAGGGAAGAATTTCGATCTGTTAGGAAAGAAATGAAAGCTGTAGGAGTTAGAGATGAGAGTCAATGTTGTACTGTAATTCCTGTTCCTTTCGATGAAAAAAATAATAAGGCTTATTCTTATTGGGTAGCCACTGCACGGTGTGCTGAGATGGATATGCTTGTTGATGTAACAGTAAGAGCTCTCTTAGAAAAAAAAGAAGAGGCCTTTTTAAATGAATTTACACAATTAAGTTCTACTGAATTATCTCCTAATGTTTTTGAAGTTAGAAATAAACTCAAGGCTCTTCGAGAAGCTGCTAATAATGCCATGATACCGATGGGTGACGATGGTATGTTGAAAAAAGTCACTGAATTAGGAAGTGGAGGTTCATGGAATAGGTGGACCGAATTACTAGATGCCTATATGAAGAGAGATTAGGTGTTCAGATCTGCGCTCCTTTGGAGGAAAGATCTGAACTAAATGATAGATTGCAAAGTAGTAGTGTGAGTCTCTATAGCCTATAGGTTTAGCTATCAAATGAAATTAAAATCACTGACTCTCAGATTCTAACAATTTAATTTGTTAGTCGCACAAGTTATTGCTTAAGAGCTCCAGTATAAATTGGCTTCGTCCATGCAGGAAAATCGTCTTCTTTTAAGTAGATTTTTGCGATGACCCCATTGACCATGCGAAAGACGGGGAAGGGGGCAATAGTATCAATTGGATTTTTAATACTTTTTGAATTATCAATAAAATAGGCTCGATCAACAAGACGCGCAGCTTCTAGTACCAGCTTGAGAGAACGCTTGTAACGACTATGAATTTTATCTTCTGGGACTGTGTGTCCTCCTTGATCTACGCGCCACGCTACTCTCATTGCGTTGATTTCTGGACTTTCTGTTGCCACATAGATCAATCGTATAAAATAACCAGTCTTTTTAGCTCGACGAATATAATCGATCTTCTCTGGAATAGAGAGAACGGTTTCAAAAAGTAAACTTTGCTGTTCGGAGAGGCACTGTTCTCTAATTTCATCAGCTCGCTTTGCTGCTTTTATAATGGCCTTTGTATCATTCCAATCACCAAATTCTTGTTGAGCTATGTTGTCGGGATTAATTTCTATGAGTCCTTTAATCCAAGAAGGGTGTTTTACGCAGAGAATTTTTGTTAGTGCCGTTTTCCCAGAGCCATTAGGCCCAGCTATAACAATAAGTCTAGGCTTGGTATCAGGCATGAGAAGGCGTTGTCGTCTTAGTAAGTTTTTTTAGAAAACGTTCCTCAAATTGAGCGTAAGTAAGACCTGATTTACCACGATTTGTGCTTGCTTCTCGAAGTGATTGACCAACATCTCGAAGAATATTTTCGAGTTCTTTAGCTTCTGTCTCAGGATCTTTGATGAGTTGATGTTCTTTATTTTTCATGTTCCTATTACTTAAGCTACAATGCTTTTATGGTTATGTCAACCGAGGCTCCCAGAAGCAATGAACTCTTTCGCCTTTGTAAGAGCTTCGGCAAGACCGTCTCTATTAGAGCCGCCACCGCGAGCAGCCTCAGAGGTGCCGCCTCCTTTGCCTCCAATGAGAGGGGCAATGGTTTGGATTAGTTTGCCAGCGGGGATTGTTTTTTTGAAGGTGTCACTAACCGAAGCCATCAAAGAAATAGCGCCTTCTTTGATGCCTACAAGAAGGATAACTCCATCGTGACGTCCTTTCATCGCATTGGCTATTGTTTGAAGTTGAGCTGCATCGGTCTCAGGAAATTCGGCAATAATCGAAGGGATCGTACCGAGCATGATAGATTGTGCTAGGAGTTTGGTTGCCGTGCCCAAAGCCATTTGCTCATGGAGAACTTTAAGCTCTTTTTCAAGAGCTGTCATCTTAGTGAGTGTTCCTTCTAGTTTTTTTTCAAGATCAGCAACAGGCGACTGAAGCTTTGATGCTAATGAACGGATAAGTTCTCTTTCTTGCAGCGTCTGATGATGTGCTGCTAGTCCCGCCGTAGCCTCGATTCGGCGAATGCCAGCAGCAACTGCTCCTTCGCTAACAATTTTAAAGAGACCAATTTCTCCTGTGTTGCGGACGTGGGTGCCGCCGCAGAGTTCCATTGAAAAACCATTAAATATACCTTTGTCACCACCGATCTGGACAACTCGCACACGGTCGCCATATTTATCACCAAAGAACTGCATGATTTCCGGACGTTTTTTAACCTCTTCATAAGAAACTTCGGACCAAGTGACAGGATGATTGTGCAGAATCGTTTCATTTACCAAACGTTCGATAGTTTTCAACTGCTCTGGAGTAAGTGGAGCACTATTAAAATCAAAGGTTAGTTTATCGCTTCCAACAAAGGAACCTTTCTGTATGAGTTCAGGGCTTACAACTTGATGAAGTGCCCAGTGCAGAAGGTGAGTTACAGTATGATGGCGTTCGATAGCAGAACGGCGTGTTGTATCGACCTGCAGGGTTCCTTTGGTATTAGGAAGAGGCATTTCTTCGTTTGAAAGAGGTCTAAGAAAATGGAGCCAAAACGCTTCTTGGTTTTTGTCAGAAGCTTGTTTTTGAGTGTCGACAATAGAGTAAATTTTTTCTCTACTCTGAAAAGTTCCAGTATCACCTACCTGGCCACCCATTTCAGCATAGCAAACTGATCGATCAAAGATAAGTGCCGTACGGTTATTAATGTTTAGCACTTCAAGAACTTGAACTTCTGTTGTTGATTGATCAAACCCAAGAAATTCCGTTGCTTGACTGGTTGTAATCGAAGAGACGTTGATCACTTCTTTTTTTTGTGCAGCTCGGGCTCGTTCTCGTTGTTCTTTCATTCGGACGTTAAAACCATCAAGGTCGACACTCAGTCCACGTTCTCGAGCAAGTAATTCAGTAAGATCGAGAGGGAATCCCTGTTCATCATAGAGGCGAAAGGCGAGAGCCCCTGAAATTTCTTTTTGTGCAGCAGCTTCCGCTTCAAAGAGAGCAAGGCCTTTTTCTAATGTTTTATGAAAAGCTTCTTCTTCTCGGTGCAAAGTTATTGCAATCTGCTTTTCTTGATTACGCAGTTCAGGGAAGGCTTCTCCCATGAGGGAGGAGAGTCGTGGGACGAGTTGGTAGAGGAAGGGTTTTTGAAATCCTAAGATTTTTCCATAGCGTACCGCGCGTCGGAGGATTCGGCGAAGAACGTAGTTGCGTTCGTTGTTCCCTGGCTGGATTCCATCAGCAATTGCAAATCCGAGGGTGCGTAGATGGTCTGCAATAACACGGAAGGCAATGTCAATTTTTTCTTGTTCAGTATGTGGTACTAGTTCACCGTTTTTGCTGGGTTGTGGTAAGGTGGAACCGTAGCGAAGACTACTCTTTTTTTCTAACTCATCAAAGAGAGGACGAAAGAGATCCGTTTCGTAGTTAGAGATAACAACGTTGCTGAATTCTTGAAAACCACGAGTCGCTTGAATAATGGAACAGACACGTTCAAATCCCATTCCTGTATCGACATGACGTGTTGGAAGAGGCACAAAAGTACCGTCACTATTAGCGTTGAATTGAATGAAAACAAGATTCCAAATCTCGATGCATTCGGCTGTTCCTTTATTGACAAGGGCGCCTTTAGTATCACCGTAAGGTGTGAGATCGATATGAAGTTCTGAACAAGGGCCGCAAGGGCCTGTTTCTCCCATCATCCAAAAATTATCGTTGCGATTTCCTGGAACAATATGTTGCTTAGGATTGAGGCCTGCCTTGGTAAAAAGTTCTGCCCAGAGATCGTAGGATTCTTGGTCAAACGTAGAAGGATCACCAGATTCTGGTTGATAGACGGTAGCATAGAGACGCTCTGCTGGAAACTTCCAGCGCTCTACCAGTAGTTCCCAAGCCCACGAGATGGCTTCTTTTTTAAAATAATCGTTAAAGGACCAATTTCCCAACATTTCGAAAAAAGTATGGTGATACGTATCAAGTCCCACATCTTCGAGATCGTTATGCTTTCCTCCGGCGCGGATGCATTTTTGAGAATCAGCAGTACGTGGGGGATTAAAGGTACAAGGGCTTTTCCCGAGAAAAATTGGCACAAACTGATTCATTCCTGCATTAGTGAAGAGCAGATTGGGAGAATCAGGCAGTAGGCTTGAGGAAGGAACAATGGTATGTTCTTTGCTACGGAAAAAATCGAGGAACGAGCGACGGAGTTCAGAAGAGGTAAGTGGAATCATGGGAAGAGTAACTATTCGGCCAATAGGCCGAATGTAAGTTTAAGTTATAAGTTTAAGTTCAAGTTAATTTTTGGTCACTTCGTGACAAGGTGAGAATCCGAGTTTTCACTTTTCTGTTCCAGATAATACATCATACGAGAATCGATGGTAGTAAAGTTAGGTTCTGTGGTACTCAATTGATTAGGATCGTAGGTGCGTTCGTAGGAAATCTGTGTAAGAAATTTGGTAGCTGTGCTTTCATTATTGGGGTCATGAAGGTTATCACCATTTGAGTTTGTTTCAAAGTTATGCTGCGTTTTTTGACCCTTAACGATTTCATTGATTCCTTTAAGGTACGCTAGTGGTGATGTGTACTTAATGTGGTATTTTTGAGATTCAGCATTAAATGTTATTTGAACAAGTGGTATTGTGGTTGAAGATGCAGGATAGAAAGCATTGGCAGATTCAAACAATGTTCCTGTTGCAGGGTTAGATCCTGAGGGAAAGCCTGAAGCGCGACCATTTCTATTGAGTAAACATAAGAGTTGTAATGTTTCATGATCAGTAGGTTCTCTGTCCGATATCATTCGGAGGCTCGTTTTAATGCCGGAGAGTGACATGCTGGAAAGATGCAGAGGGTCTCCTCTTTCTCCAATTATTACTTGGAAGCTGTTGAAATCATTATGCTTCATTTCTGATTTCAAAGCAGTGGTTATTGCTTTGTTGGGACAGTTATAAGTATTGCTCCATTCAGAGTGCTTATAGATTTCTGAATCCATGGCTTTGCGTTCTTTTTGACCAGAAATAATTGTGGAGGCTTCTGCAAAGTGATAGTCATCCCACATGGGAGTGTTGGAATCTGTACTAATAGCTAGTCCACTTTCACCTCGAGAAGTGGAGTCTTTGGTTTTATAAATATGCGTTGGTACGGGGCTCTTTGGTGCATTCATAAAGCGATCTTGAATTTCTTCGGTGTCTTTTGCTTTATAATTTTTGAGAAAGAATTCGACCCTGCCTCTTGTAAGGGGGCGACTTTCATTCCTTGGATTCGTAAATTCTAAGTCAAATGCCGCTGCCGCTTCCGAGCCAAACTTGTCCTGAATTTTTTGTTTTACGATGATATAGGCCGCACGGTATTGGCTTTTTGTCGATTCGTTCCTAAAGCAGGCTCGAAAAGCCATGCGTAACCAACTGAAGATTCCCGTTGGTTTGCTAGAATCAGAATAAAGCTCATCAGGATTTTTTTCGGTACCAAGAAGAACATTAGATTTTAATTCACTGGTGCTGGAGAATTTTTTATTGTCCGCTGGATCGAATAGAGAGGCGCTTAATGATGAAGGGTTCATAAAAATAGAGTCTGTCCGGAAGTGAACCGATTTTGAAATGGATTTTTATTTTTATTTGGTACCTGGCTTAGCTACAGGCAATTTTAAATCGTAATTGTTAACATCATCGAGGCTGCAAGAAGTTAACCACAAAAGAACACAAAAGAAATCTTGTCAATGTCTTATTTCTAAGGCTAACGTAACTGGAGCTTGTCTGGAAGTGAACCAATTGTGGGAATGGATTTTTATTTTTATTTGGTAACCAGCTGCGTTAGCAGCGCTCAACAAGTTCAGATTCTTTTTTCCAAAGGAGAGAGGATCTGAGCATCTATACTATGGATCCTATTACTTCTCGTCCTAGCATCACCGACGCTACAGGTATTCCTGCCGAAGGTATTGTAACAAAAAAAACAGAAGGCCTTTTTGGCAATCGCAAGATTGCTCCAGTTGCCACAAAGTATTATCAGGCGAGGAAGAGTTATTATAGAGGTCCTCTTCGTGTTGTTCCTTCGTCTATTGTAGGAGTTTCAAGCAGTGCTTCTCATTACGGAGCTCAAGCCTCTCGGGTTTTGTCGGAAATCATCCATATTATAACATCGGCTACTCAAGCCAAGAAGCGAGATGAAGGTGTATTAGCTGATTGCTATGAAAAAACCGCTCAAATTTATAAAGAGGCAGAGAAGTATTACCGTCAGGCTGATGATGCTAGTAAGGCTAAAGATTCACAGAATGCCGACTATTTAGCCCAAGTTGCCCAGTCTTATGAAAATGTTGCTTCTGGAAGTATTAGGGTTACTCAAGCATTAGCGAGAGAAAATAAAGACGATATTACCCATTGGAGTGCCATTACTTCTATCTATCAAAAAGCTGTTCATAGTAGGATCAAGGCATTGAGTGCTTTTCAACAAGGGAAAGAACAAGTGTCTTTTTTTTGGACCAGGGCCGCTAAAGTATGTGAGGATTTCGCTCTTAATAAGACTATCTATAGAGTTCCTAGCATTAAAGGTGATATAAGTAAGGAAAATGAACTTTTATTCAACTGTTATCAAACGATAGTTCAATATTTGGGGCAGGCTGCAGACTATCGAGATAAAGCAGCTACGGTTATGGAAGATGGGGGAGATAAAGTTAAAGCTGATTATTATACTTCAATAGCACAAGATTATGAGGATGCTGCTCAGCTTGTAAAGCAGGCTACAACCGTTAAAGATGATGAATTTCAATTTCGTGCGTTGCTTCAACAAGCGGGAAAATCTATTATAAAAACTGAGGTAACTACCAACGTAGTCTAGGCAGGAAGAAATTCACTACATTAGGCATTCAGTCACTGCTGCGCGGCGACTGAAGTAAAATAAGATTTTTTTTAATATTCGGTTAACCCAGTTGGTAAAATTTGTCTAGGCGTGTAAGAATCCTTTACTGAAGCGACTTCGAGAGCAAAAAACTAGGCGTAAATAAAAATGTTGCTCCACTTTTTACCTTGTCACGAAGTGACCAAAAATCAACTTAAACTTAAAACTTAAACTTATATTCGGCTTGTTGGCCGAATATTTACCTTCCATCCCTGTAAATTTCGTCTAGTGCTTCCAGTGTTTTGGAAGGGATCTGCACAAGATCAGATGCATTGCCAAGGCGAGCAAAGAGGGTGGATGCTGTTGGAGTGCCAAAGGTAATCTCTGCTACTGTATGATCACCAGCATTATCGTCAGGAGTATTTTCTGAGAGGTGGGCAATAAAGCGTATTCTGTTAGCAGGGCCTGTGGGTAATTCCAGACCAGCTTCTTGGAGGTGCGCAGGTGTTGCCAGTTGAAAGGCGGAGATTTGGGTTCGTTCAAAGATTTTTACCAACTCTTCAAGTTGACTTCCTGGAATTTTGCGAGGATTTTTTTCTTCGGTAATCCAATCGGAGCTTCCTCCTCCTTGACGATGGAGGGTCAGTTCTTTTCCTCCTTTAGTAATCGCGATACGATCGACTGTATCAAGGTTTAGTCGAAAGAATTGACGATCTCTTAATGAGTCTGGAGAGATCATGAAAACATTTTCCATAGCTCGTGGTATTTTAAAGATGGCATGGCGTTCCGACGAACGAAGATATATAGAAGAAGAGGCTTCTTCAGACGATTCTTTATCATCACTTGTTTTACCTAGGGAGAGAATGATAGGTTCTTTTTTTCCACTTTCTAAGAGAGTGATCTCAGCCCGAGGGTGGTCAAGACCATAGAGAGAAAGGTCTCCATCATCGCTTCCTACACGAGTAAGAATACGTGAACTTAGCAGGGGATCGATCCATGTCGAGATGGCTTTAGTATCGACTGAACTTAAAATGGGCTGTGTCATTTTCCATGAACTCTCTTCAGAAACCAAGGTCATATCTCCTTTACCTTGATGCAGAGACAATCGCTCCAATTGCTTAGCATTAAGAGAAGTTAAACGATGATCTCTAAACTCATCAATAGGACGAAAGGCAATATCAGAAAGCGTGGAGGGAATAATCATAACATCTCCTTTTTTACCAGAACACGCAAAGAGGCATTTATCCCCAACGGCTTCATTGCCAAAATAGAGGATTTGATCATTGTTTTTCTCCCCATGAAGGATTAATAGGCGTTTAGGATTGAGGAGTCCTAGAGTTGAAAGACCGAGTTGATGGTGCAAGTCTCGTCGAGAGAGAATGTCGAGCGGTTGAATTGCATAGGCAACTCCAAGGAGGTGATTGATTTCCTCGGAATCAACCCTATCAGCAGGCGTTGTTGAAAGTGCCCATCCTTCATGATGACGGTCTAGGGAGTGAGTATCATTTCCATCAATGATTGTAACTTTGGTTACTTTTTCTGGGACACCATGAAAAATGGTTTTATCATAAGATTGCCGATAGTAAGGTTCTAAAAAAATAATCCCAAGAATCAATCCCAAGGCAAGAAAGAGGAGTAGTAATGTTCCGCGGAGAGTCATATTGGAAGAAAGTAACGAGTAAAGAGTAACGAGTAGCGAGTTTAATTTGTTGCCTTCGGCAATTGATTATAAAGTGTGCTAAGCATAAATAATTTTACAGAGGAAAGTATACCTTTCTCGAATGAATTTTAGGAAATTTTACTGGTTTTTTTGGCGTTAGCGGCGTTGTCATCGCTACTGTTACCTCGGTAGCAGCACGCTCTGGCGCCTTGCTAACCCCAAAAACTCCTGCGTAAAAAAATCCTAAAATTTATCCGAAAAAGGTATATTTTGATTTTCCAAAATTGGTTCACTTGAGGACTCTAGTTACGTCTTTTCCAAATAATCATCATACCTAGACAGGCTGCTAAAGCAGGGATAATAAGAATACACCAAAGAGCAATACGTTTCATTTCCTCCTCACTGAGATTAAGAGTATAGTATGCTTTCATTTTGGCAGTATTTCCTGTGAGTTGGACACGATCAATGAGTCCATTGAGTGAGCTTGAAAAAAAATTAAGGCCAACATCTCCTAGATTTTTATCTTTAATAAAGTCACAGTTCCCTACTACTACCATGCGGGCTGCCTTCACTGCAACTCGATCATCATGGAGGGCTCCACGATCGGCCATGGCAGCGAGAACAATAGGAATTTGATTTTCTTTTTCTTCCCCTTGAGAGTTTGTTTGAGTTGGCTCTATAATGGAAGTCGGTATGCTTTTAAATCCATTGATTGCTTGGATGAGTGGGCGGAGTTGTAAGTTTCCTGAAGAAGGAGCAAGTGTTAGTGATTGAGTGATTCCTAAAAAGAGAATATTCAGACTTAGAAATTGCTTTGTTAGTTCGGACCCTGGAATAAATTCTCCGGTAACGTCATGTAAAATTCCTGTTGATAAGTTTCTTATGACTTGGTCAAAACATGGTGTAATGCCTCCTTCTTGGAGGACTCTGTAGAGAAGAGGGGTTGATGCCACAGGGTCAAGTAAAACAATAATACGTCCTGAGGATTGCCAGTAGTTTTCTAAAGCTTCTGCTTCTGCCTCAGAAAGGTCTCGATGAGCTCCCATGATGATAATAAGAGCTGCATCTTCTGGAACCTGAATAGTCACTGCAAGGTTAAGGAGAGCAGTAGTAATATTTTGATGCTTAAGGTAACGCCCTATAATTTCTAAGGGTGATACTCCTGGAATCATCTCTCCATGCCCTTGAAGGAAGTAAACTTTTTTTAACGGAACGCCACTCAGCCCGATGAGAGCAGAGTTAATAACTTGTTCTCCTCGAAAAGCAATAAGACGGGGAATCTTTCCTAGCGTATCATATTCACCCAATTCTTTGATTGGGATGATCGTATTATGATTGAGGTAATCAATAACAATAATATTTTCGTTAGAGTTAAATTGGTATTTTCCTTGGATTTCACGAGCTCTGCTCAAATTTCTCGTAGGATCGAGGTATTCTACAATAAGATTTTCACGAGCCTTGATCTGGTATTCTTGCATTAAGGCTTTAAGATCTCCATAAAGTTCTGCTCCTTCTGCAAGCGAGGTGGGAGAACAATAGATAATGATATGAGCTGGTTGCTTAATATCAGCAAAGAGGACAGATCCTTGATCCGAGAGAGAAAAACGATGGGAACGAGAGAAGTCAAAATGACCATAATGGCGAAAAGCAATATAATTGATCCCCAGAACGAGACAGAATGCCGAGAGAATTTGAAGAGCAATACGCCAGCGAAACAAAAGCCTTCTGCGTAACTGAAGAACTTGCACGGTGAGGAAAAGAACAAAAGAAGTCATGCTGAGATAGAAGACAATGGGACGGGTATCAATGAGCCCTCGGGAGAAGTTAATCATCAGTTCCTTAGGGGCTATGAGGGTAATAAGTTTAGCAAGGAAAGGAGTGGGGTAGTCAGGGGCAATGATCATTTCTATAAAAAACATCATTCCTATGAAGGTAAAAGAAGTCATGCCGGCAATTAGCTGGTATGAGGTTAATGCTGAGCTCAAACAACCTATTGAGAGATAAAATATTCCCAAGAGAAAGAGCATGCCATAGGCTCCTAGATAAGCTCCATAACCTGTTGCTGCTATCTGATGAGCTGATGGCCAAAATAAGATGAAATAAATTAGTGTCGGTAGAAAGAGGAAGATTAAAAGCCCCAAAGCACTCAAGAATTTGGCAAAGACAACTTGCGTTCCTCGTATAGGTGCTGTCATGAGTGTTTCTATAGTCCCTGTCTGATATTCTTCAGAAAATAGAGGTATGGTTAATAGTGGTACAAGAAAGAGGAAGGCAATCCAAAAAGAAGGGGTATTAAAAAAAGCTTCAACAATAGAGAGTTTCGTTGAGCCATGATTCAATGTGTTAACTCCGGCATAAAAATTAAAGCCCATGAGGAGTAAAAAAAGAACCATCACAACATAAGCGCGTGGCGTTCGAAAGAAGGCTATTATTTCTCGTTTCCAGAGAATCCAAAAAGTGCGCATGGGGAAATATTCGGCTAATACGCCGAATATAAGTTTAAGTTTAAAGTTTAAGTTTAAGTTAATATTTGGTCACTGCGTGACAAGGTAAGAAGAGAAGTGATGTTTTTTATTTTTTCTCGTTTTTGTTTTTTAAGTTATTTTGGCAAAAGATTAATGCCACTTAAACTGAATTAAAGCTATGTCAAAAAAGGGGCAGCCCCCGGATTTATTCCAAAGAATTTTAATAAGTAATAGACAAGGCTAAATCAGTTCATTTCTTATTTTTTCATCCTCTTTTATCCCTGTTTATTCATTTCTGTGACATTATCCCTAGCTTTTAACTTTGTCACGAAGTGACCAAAAATCAACTTAAACTTATAACTTAAACTAACTATTCGCTCTGTTTGCCGAATAGTTATTAATGTTCTTCCCCGCGAGTCAGTCGAGTAAAGGTTTCTTCTAGTGGGTACAATTCTTCAGGGGTACCCATGGCAACAATATTTCCCTGATGGAGGATGATGACACGACTACAGATCATCTCTACTTCAGTGAGAAGATGGGAGGAGAGAAGAATTGTATGGCGTTTGGCAAGACCTTTAATGAGAGAGCAAATCTGACGTTGTTGAGTGGGATCAAGACCAAGGGTTGGTTCGTCGAAAATTAAGAGATCGGGTTCATTGACGAGAGCATCGGCAAGACCTACACGTTGACGATATCCTTTAGAGAGAGTGCTGATGAGTTGATGTTCCACAGAACGAAGTTTACAGAGATCGAGAACATCAAGGACCTTTTCCGCAATCCTGCGGTTAGGTACTCGTTTAAGCGCTGCGCGGTAACGGATGTATTCATCCACACGCATTTCCGGATAGAGAGGGGTATTCTCAGGGAGATAACCAAGACGTGTTCGTACCTCTAGCGAGTTTTTTATGAGATCAAGTTTGTCAATAGCGACTGATCCTGAGGAAGGAGGAAGGTAACCAGCGAGAATGCGCATGAGGGTGCTTTTACCAGCACCATTCGATCCTATAATGCCCAGAATTTCTCCTTTGAGTACATTGAAAGAGATCTTCTTCAGTGCTTCATGACGTCCATAATTTTTGGAGAGGGATTGGATGGTGATCATAAGGTAGGCGTTCAGATCCCCTCCTTCGAAGGAAGGATTTGAACCAAATAATCGCACTGCGAAGTCATAGTTTGAACATGCTAGTGAGAAGAGCAGAGATTAACCACAAAAGAACACAAAAGAACATAAAAAAATCAAGAAGAAACGGCTCCCTTTGTACCAAGATAGTTAGAGTTGTCGGTTGTCAGTTGGTTTTAACTCATCAATTAATTTAAAAATCGTAATAACTTTCTTAAGCGAACTAGAAAAGTGCTAACGATGAACATATACCGTGAGGGTGAGAGGTTTGAGCACGCACAGTATAGATGGTATCGATCTTAATTTTCTGACGACCGACAACTCTAACTATTTACCAACGGTACGTTGGTACTACCCTTTTAAAAATTCTGTTACCTTTTTTGTATCCTCTCCATATCGCCGGGTGAACAGCGGATTTTATGATTCAAGCTATG
>Ga0155638_1044_pt1 | contig 28200 bp, 18 predicted proteins | sample RifCSPhighO2_12_FD_107295 | JGI IMG/M metagenome (GOLD analysis project Ga0155638, IMG submission 107295) | Verrucomicrobia bacterium RIFCSPHIGHO2_12_FULL_41_10
TCGAAAAGCATTAGCTTTGCTTGAAGTCATTGATCATGAACCCTCAGAAATCATTACAGAGTTTATTACTCTCCAGCGAGCTGACCCCGAAAAAATGGTTGAAACACTCAATCAGATTGTTGGTCAAGAAGGAAATAAACCCTCTACCCCATCCAAACCATCTCAGCCTCCTGGTGCAAATGGTGCTATAACCCAAGGCAATGAAGAAAACCGTATTTTAAGTGGAAAAGTCCAATTTATTCCCGACAAAAGAACCAATAGAATTCTTCTCATCACACGCACAGAAAACTATCGTTATCTACGTGAGTTGATCTCTAAACTCGATCAAGCTGTACACTTTGAAGAACCGCTCGTTCGTCCACTGAACTACATGTCCACCACGGATGTTTTTCCTGTCCTCGTGGATATGTTAAAAAACAAAGATGATGAATCTAAGACAACTGGAACCAATGCCCAAACACCTCAAAACCCAGTAAAGGGAAGCAGTGGCGGCGCTGGAGGCAGTCAAGATAGCGCTAACGCTGGAGGCAGCAAAGCCGATCGCTTAAGTGAGAGCGCTCAATTACCTCCACCTCAGTCCGCCATCATTGGCTCAACAAGCATTATTGGCGACGCAACGGCTAACAGCATTATCGTTTATGGTCCTCCTGAAACTAAGGCTAAGGCAAGCCAAATTATTAACCTCCTCGACCAACGCCCTAAACAAGTCTATCTTGCAGCCGTCATTGGAGAACTACGTCTCAATAATGATATGGACTATGGATCCTCCTGGCTTGTCCATTTTAATGGATTTAATAGCCTTGCTAGTGGAATAACTTCTCTCCAAGCGATTCCTGCTAATCCGATCGAAGCTTTAAGAAATGGTTTAGGAGGGCTCACTTGTTTTGGTGCCATTGGTGGTAATGTCAATGTCTTTGCCAATCTCCTTGAACAAACCGGGCGTTTTCGAACCATTTCACGTCCTGTCGTCTACACAAGCAATAATCGCAAAGCAACAATTCTCTCAGGACAACGTATCCCTTATAACTCCCAAACATTGAGTAGTGTTGTTGGAACAGCCTCGAATAATCAACCTGCAAATTCTGTTACCTCTAATATCACCTACCAAGATGTACTCTTAAAACTCGAAGTTATTCCCCTGATTAACTCCGACAAAGAAGTCAATCTTGTCATTGCACAACAAAATCAAAGCGTTGCTCCAGCAGCAACAGCTCTTGCCAACACCAATGGCATCCAGGCTCCCGTTATCAATACTCAAGAACTCACAACTAGTGTTCGAGTGCCTAACGGATCAACAATTGTCCTCGGAGGACTCATTAAAGACGACAAAGATAGCGAAGAACGCGGCATCCCTTATATCAATAAAATCCCTATTCTGGGTCCTCTCATTGGAGGTCATACCCACAAAAGCAGAACACGCACGGAACTTATTGTCATGATCCAACCAATCGTCGTTGATTCTAACGCATCGATGGAAAGAGCAAGCCTCACTCAAGGTGCCTCTACCGAACTAGGTAAACGAGGCAAAGCACTTGAGAAAAAACTAATGCCCATACCAACTCCAACTCCATGTAAAAAGAAATTCCAATTTATGGAACTGCCAAAGATTGATAATTTCTAAACAAGCGTGCCTACCAACGTCACTTTATTTCTGCAAAATAAAGTGACGTTGATAAAATTGGCAACGTTTACAATCCATAGTAATTCTTCAACCTACAACCTCTCACCGTTAGCGAACTCTTAGTTCGCTAACTTGTCTTCAGCACCTGAATAAAAGCATCTTGAGGAATATTAACCGTACCAATTGATTTCATCCGCTTTTTTCCCTCTTTCTGTTTCTCAAGAAGTTTGCGTTTGCGGGTGATATCACCTCCATAGCATTTGGCGATAACGTTTTTTCGTTGGGCGCTGATACTCTCTCGAGCGACAATCTTTCCTCCAATAGTCGCCTGAATGGCCACTTGGTAAAGTTGCGTAGGTATCACTTCCTTAAGTTTTGTGGCAAGAGCACGACCTCGACTCTCTGCTTTATCACGATGGACAATGCTAGAGAAAGCATCCACAGGATCGCCATTAACAAGCATCTCAAGCTTTACAAGCTTATCCGCGCGATATCCCGCTGGTTCATAATCCATCGACCCGTAACCACGGGTGACCGATTTAATTTTATCATGAAAATCGACTAAGATTTCATTGAGCGGAATCGTTGCTGAAATCATCACACGTCGTGTGTCAACGGATTCAGTACTTTCAACGGTCCCTCGTTTATCCATCATGATTTGCATGATATCACCAATATTTTCATTAGGAACCATGACAAAACATTTCACTACTGGTTCACGAATTTCTTTGACGACACTCATGTCAGGGAGGTTGGCAGGGTTATCAACCAACAGGAGTTCACCATTGGTCTTCTCCACTTCATAGACAACACTTGGATAGGTAGCAATGATGTCCATTCCATATTCTCGACGCAACCGCTCTTGAATAATCTCCATATGGAGCAACCCTAGGAATCCACAACGAAAGCCAAAACCAAGTGCCACAGAACTTTCAGGTTGAAAAACAAAAGCCGCATCGTTGAGCTGTAATTTAGACATTGCCATTTTGAGCGGCTCGAGATCAGCAGTATTAATCGGATAGATACCACTATAGACCATCGGTTGTACTTCTTTAAACCCAGGAAGCGGCTCCTTGGCTGAATGACGGGCATCCGTCAAAGTATCACCAATTTTCATCTCTGCTGTGGTTTTAATATTCCCAATAAAATAACCGACATCACCTGCTTTCATTGTTGCAGTACCGGTCATCTTAGGCGTAAAAATCCCAACTTCTTTTGTATCGTAAGATTGATTTGTCGACATGAGACGCACTTGCTGTCCAGGCTTGAGATTTCCAGAAAAAATACGGATATACCCCACAACTCCACGATAGATATCAAAAAGGGAGTCAAAGACTAATGCTCTCAGGATGCCATCACCAGCTGGTGGAGGTGGAATCCGTGCTATCACTGCTTCAAGAATATCTTCAATACCAATTCCTGCTTTAGCACTCGCTGCAATGGCTTCATCTCCAGGAATAGCCAAAATTTCTTCCAACTGTTTTTTAACATTAGGCAGATCGGCATTAGGCAAATCAATTTTATTAATAATTGGAATAACGGTCAGACCTTGCTGAAGGGCTAAATGAACATTGGCTACCGTCTGCGCTTCGACTCCCTGCGCGGCATCAACAATGAGTAGAGCCCCTTCACAGGCAGCAAGACTCCGAGAAACTTCATAAGCAAAATCGACATGGCCTGGTGTATCGAGCAGATTAAGAAGATACGTTTGCCCATTACGCGCTTTATACTCCATGGTGACGGGATGCGCCTTAATCGTAATACCACGCTCCCGCTCTAGATCCATCGAATCGAGCAGTTGATCTTGTTTATCCCGATTGGCAATAGTTCCTGTGAATTCTAAGAGACGATCGGAGAGCGTTGTCTTTCCATGATCAATATGAGCAATAATACAGAAATTACGAGTGTTGGTAGCAGGCATGGGAAGAGGCGTTGTTCAACAACGCCGTAAAGAGTAACGAGTAAAGGGTAACATAACTACCAACGTCATTTTATTTCTGCAAAATAAAATGACGTTGATAAAATTGGCAACACTTGCAATCCATAGTAATTTTAGAGATTGAAAGCAACTCTATTACTCGCCAAGTTAGCAAGAGCTGCCCAAGGATATTCAAAAAGCAAGATGTTAGCTAGTGCATTTTTTTTACTTATTTGCAATAGTCTTGTACTGTGTATAAAATGGAGCCTTCGATTGCATGCTAGTGTCTCATATTAGCGATAATTTAGCATTCCATTAAAAAGAAAATCTCGTAATTTATCACTTCGTCAATAAATTAGCTGGTACTCCCCTTTTTTCGCTCCAATTTGATCCGAATTTTCCAACAATTCGAGGCACCATAATAATTATCTGATAAAACCAAGTGTTGAGCTCTTACAAAAATTTGAAAAGAGATGTTTAAATTTGTTTTCTTGATTTCATTTTCTTTTATCCCTTTCATCGCTTCCATCCTTGTTAATCTCTTCTTCTTTTTTCTATGTCTTTTTTCACTCCACGTTACCTTACTCAAGCACGCGAGCTTCGCGCTGCAGCCAAGAAGCTCTTTAACTATCATTGTGATCTCTGGAGCCTAGATCAACAGGCAGAGGCTACTGCCTCACTTGATCAGCTTGATGAAGCTCTACAAACTAAAAATCCACAAATTGTGGCAATTGCTCAAGCTCATGTTGAAACGCTCTTTTCTCAACTTGTTCCCAAGCGTCTTCACTGTGGGTTAACTGAAAATATTGAATCGATTATCATTGCTATTGCTCTAGCAGTAAGCTTTCAGGCTTATTTTCTAAAGCCATTCAAAATCCCAACAGGATCGATGCAACCAACGCTGTTCGGAATGACGGGGCATCCTCAGACAACGCCATCCCCCAATATTCTCATGCGTTCTCTCGATTTTATTCAACTAGGACGCAGTTATCTTCAGGTGAAAGCCGCTCATGATGAAACCATCATCAGCCTAGAAGAACGTACTATTCTTAATTTCTTCACCTTTACGAAGGTCACAACTTCTGAGGGAAAATATTCTCTCTTTGCACCACGCGATGTTGTTATTCGCGACTTTGAAATTGTTCCTGGCCGTGTTTATCATACTGGGGAAACAATGGCTCAAGGTTATGTTCAAGCAGGCGACCAAGTGTTTGTCGATCGTATCAGTTATGCCTTTCGACAACCAAAAAGCGCCGATGTTTTTGTCTTTTTAACAACAGGCATTCCTCGCATTGAAATGACGCTGAATCCAGAATTAGGTTCTCAATACTATATCAAACGTCTTGCAGGATTACCTGGAGATACCTTGCGTATTGCCCCTCCTCTCCTCTTTATTAACGAAAGCATTCCTTCACAACCTTCGTTTAAAAAGGTTATGTCAGCTACCAATGGCTACCGAGGTTATTCTAACGGCAGTGAGAATGGCCAAGCCTCCCCTTATCTTGGTTCTCCTGACGATTCTTTTACAGTTCCTTCCAATGGCTATTTTGCTCTTGGAGACAATAGTTATAATTCCAGCGACAGTCGTTACTGGGGCATTGTCCCAGAACATAATGTTATTGGCCGAGGGTTTTTTGTGTATTGGCCCTTCTCTACTCGTTGGGGATTCATTCACTAGAGCACTTTCAAAACTCTACTTATACTAATGAATTGCTTCGTCGCGCCGGCGCTCGAACCATCGAGTACTGCTGTACACTCAGGTTCTGCGCGCCGTCGACTCCTTGCACTTCATCAGCATAAGCGATTTTTGAAAGCACTCTATTAATCATCCATGCTGATTTAGTGAATGAAGACTTGATCTCCGGTTTGTAATGAATCTGAAGGATTCAGAATAACTTTATCAGTTGCCTTAATACCTTCTACAACCTCAACCTGATTGCCAAAATCTTTGCCGATACGGATTTTTTTAAGCTCCACACGTCCGTTATGATCAACGACGCCAACAACGGTTCCTTCAGGGCGAAAGAGGAGTGTATTCACAGGCAATAAAAGACTCGGATGCTGAATGAGAATAGGTATAAAAACGGTAGCGTATCCCCCTGACAAGAGTTTACGGTCAGTATTTAAAACCTGAATTTCGACCAGCAATGTACGTGATGCATCATCGATTGAATCAGCAGTACGAACTAATGTTCCTTGGATTAACTTTCCTGGTTGAGAAGCGAATTCAAGAGTTACTTTTTGACCAATACGCACTTCACTTGCAACTGATTCTGGAACGTTGGCATAAACACGAAAAACCTTATCATCAACAATTTTAAAAAGTGGTTTTTGCCCAACCATATTATTAACTCTAATAAGGTCACCAACATTTGTATTTCGTTGTGTGATCACTCCATCAAAAGGAGCCGTGATCTGTTCAAAATCTTTGAGCTCTTGGAGCCTGCTCACTTCTGCTTGTGCTGCTGCGGCATTTGCTTTGGCCATCTCAAAAGCTCCCTGCTTTTGATCAGATTCTTGAGGAGCTACTGTATTGCGATCTAACAACTGTTTCCATCGAACGGCTGTAATCTGAGCAAGGTTAAGATTGGCTTGAGCTTGTTGTAATTTTCCTACCGCTTGATTGTATTGTTGATCAATCTCAGGAGACTCAATCTCTGCAAGCAAATCCCCATTCTTTACCTGACTTCCAATATCAACAAGCCAGCGTTTAAGATAACCATCCGTGCGAGCATAAATAGGAGTATCAGCATACGCATTCACATCGCCTGGAAGTCGAAGAGTAATCTCTGCTTGTCCTAGCTTAGGAGACACAACAAGAACCGAAGGTACCGCCAGTGCTGTTGTGGTTTGGTGAATTTCTCTATTTTGCATCATTCGCACGCTAATCGTTCGACCTATGAGCAAAAGAAAAATAATAACAAGCACCCCAAGAAACCAACGCCAACGATAGGATCGACTCGGAAGCGGTGAAACAACTAGCGGAGTCATTTCTGTTGAAGTTGGAGATGGTTCGAAGGACGGTTCCATAAATAATAAATTAACAGAGATGGAAGAAGATAAAAAGACGATTAGATCCTCAGTAGTCAGCATCCTTTTCTGTCATCGCTTCCATCTCTTCCATTCCTGTGAATTATTTCTGTTCTTCCATCTCTGTTAATCATCTTCTTCTCCCATTGTTTTTAATCCCTATGCTTTAGCAAACTAAAAACTACAGGTACAAAGAGCAACGCTGCAATCGTAGCAATGAATAGACCTCCAATTACCACACGGGCTAATGGCGCATTTTGTTCTCCTCCCTCTCCCATCCCCAACGCCATAGGAATCATTCCTGCAATCATGGCACAGGCCGTCATAAGAACTGGCCTCAAACGCGTTTTCCCGGCCTGAAGAGCAGCCTCTAGGGCATTACCATTTTTTTCGAAGAGCTCTTTAGCAAAAGAAACTACCAAAATACTATTTGATGTAGAAACTCCCATACACATCACTGCTCCCATCAGAGCAGGCACACTAATTGTTGTTCCTGTAAGAAACAGCATCCAAGCAATACCAGCAAGAGCTCCAGGCAGTGCTGTAATAATAATAAAAGGGTCACTCCATGATTGAAAGTTCACTACCATGAGAGCATAGATCAAAACAACAGCACCAATAAGACCAATGGTCAGACCTTGAAAAGAAGAAATCATCGTATCATACTGTCCTTTCAGTTCAACTGTTGCACCAGAAGGAAGTTCCTTTTTGGCTTGATTAATCAGCTTTTTGACGTCAGCACCTACACCACCAAGATCTCTTCCCTGAACAGAAGCATAGATGTCAAGAACTGGCACAACATTCACATGACTTACCTCTCCCTCCCCAGCAGAACGTGAAAGCGTCGCAATATTTTCAAGAAGCTGAGGTTTTGCACTAGGATCTATTTTACTAGTAATTGGAAGATTTTTTAAATCTGTTAGCGATTCAATATGATATTCAGGAACTTGGCTCATAAGTGAATAGACGACCCCATTTGCAGGATTAAGCCAAAAAGCAGGATTTACCTGACCACTTCCGCTTAGGCTGATTAGAATACTACGCGCTACATCATTGTGAGTAATATCGAGATCAGCAGAGCGGGCTCGATCAACGTCGATTTGAATGAGAGGTTGATCCATTGTCTGTTGAATATGAACATCTGCAATACCTGGAATCTTGCGCATTTCCTCTTGAAGATGGGATGCAAAAACAAAGTTCTTATTCAAATGATAGCCAGCTATTTGAACATCCAAAGGAGAAGGAAGACCAAAATTGAGAATTTGAGTCACGATATCCGCTGGTTGAAAATAAAAATCAACTCCAGGAAATAAATGAGGTAATGTCGCACGAAGCTTTTTAACAAAATTAGCTGTTGCCGCATGATGCTTCGACAATGAAATCAGGATTTCAGAATCAGCTGGGCCAAAAGTACCATTATTACTATAGCTTGTATTAATACTGCTATAGGGAAGCCCACTATTATCGAGTATACTATCAATTTCACTAGAAGGAATCAATTCGCGCACTTTCTTTTCTACTTCATCAGCAAGGCGGGCGGTCTCTTCAATACGTGTCCCTGTCTTCGCACGCAAATGCATTCGAATTTCTCCAGCATCAATATCAGGAAAAAAATTTTCTCCTACCACTAAGAAGAGCAGCGAACTCAATAAACAAGCCGCAAGAAAAGAAATCCCAAATTTTTTTGGATGATGAAGCGCACTCAAAAGTATATTGCTGTAAGAAGATTTAAAATGCTCAAAACCACGATTAAACCGTTCTTGGATCTTTACCAAAGGAGAAACGGTGTAGGCAAAACCTCGTGATTTTTTGAACTCCTTTGAGTTTTCTTGCGTATTCTCGTGAGAAAATTCATGAGGCAACAAGTAGAGCGCCATCGTTGGGACCAATGTGCGTGACCAAAAATAAGAAGCCAACATTGCAAAAACCACTGCTTCTGCTAAGGGAACAAAAAGATAACGAGAAACACCTGTTAGAAAAAACATTGGGACAAAGACAATACAAATACAGAGTGTTGAGACAAAAGCAGGAAGAGCAATCTGTTGTGCCCCATCTAAAATCGCCTCACGCATCGGCTTCCCCATTTTCTGATTACGATGAATGTTCTCAACCTCGACGGTAGCATCATCAACTAAAATACCAACAGCAAGCGCCAATCCTCCCAAGGTCATAATATTAATCGTTTCGCCAAGCATACTCATAAACATTAAAGAACAGAAAATGGACAGAGGGATGGAAACAGCAATAATAAGAGTACTTCGCCAGCTCCCTAAAAAAATCAAAATCATCATTGCCGTCAAACCCGCCGCTAATACTGACTCATGAAGAACACTACTAATGGCTGCTCTCACAAAAAGTGACTGATCAAAAATTGGTTTAATGATAAGTTCTGCAGGTAATTGCTTCGCTAACTTAGGAAGAAGTGCATAGATATCTTTAACAATAGTCAATGTAGACGTAGCTCCTGTTTTCATAATTGAGAGAAGCACCGCACGCCCTCCATTATGTCGGACAATATTAGTCTGCTCTGCAAAACCATTCCTCACATGAGCTACATCACGAATCGTAATAACAACACCATTGACTGTTTTAATAGGTAAATTATTCAATCCATCAACCGTCTCCGTACTCCCATTCATATTTACATCATATTCTGTACTCCCAATTTTTACAGTTCCTCCTGGCACAATAAGATTTTCTGTATTAATAGCAGCCACCACATCTGAAGGAGTAAGCCCCTTGCCTCGCAAACGATCTAAATCGAGATCAACGAGCACTTGACTCATCTTGCCTCCATAAGGAGAGGGAACTCCCACTCCTTGTATCGTGGCTAACTGAGGACGGATGAAATTCATGGCCAAATCATTAATTTCCTGTTCCGATAATGTTTGGCTACTTAACGAAAGCTGCAGAATAGGAACTGTTGAAGCATTATAAGTAATGATTAATGGAGGCAATGTGCCTGGCGGAAGATTTCGAAGAATCGCTTGCGCAATGGCTGTCACTTGAGCCAAAGCCATTTCTATTTTAACCGCTGGATGAAAAAATATTTTTATTACTGACCTCCCTCTCATTGTCTGCGAATCAATGTGATCAATATCATTAACCGTCGTTGTCAGTGAACGTTCAAAATTAGAAGTAATCCAACTGGCCATGTCTTCAGCTGAAAGCCCAGTGTAGCTAAAAAGCACACTGATCACCGGAATATTAATTTCGGGCAAAATATCTGTCGGCGTCCTTAAAATAACCACTGGTGTGGCACAGAGCACTACCAATGCCAACACAACAAAAGTGTAGGGCCGATTAAGAGCAAGGCGAACGATCCACATGTTAGCATTCAGTCACCGCTGCGCGGCGACTGAAGTAAAATAAGAGGTTTTTATTAAATGGTGAGCTCAAACTGAATTGAAGGAAGAAAACACAATCCCAATGGGCGAGAGGCCGTGAGATAGACTACGAAAAGCCTTGCTCGAGTAGCCCAGTAGGGCGAGCAGAGCGGGAGAGAGCGAGTCAAAAGAGCACACACACACACAAAGATTTTTAAACGAGCTAAAACAACTACTAACTGATCACTAAATTAATAGTACACTATTAATTTAGTGATCAGTTATTTCCTCTTTCGAGCTCCATAACTATACCCTTTCAAGGTACGAGCACCTCGAACATTCCTTAAAATTTTCTCAGCATTCTCTTCTTGAAATAAGGTGGTAAAGAAATAAGGAAAGTTCTCAAGTTTTAAACGAGGAACTTTACTAGCAATAAAAGCTTCAATTGCTTTTACATGGAGAAGATCTTCCACCGTCATAATGGTAAAAGCATCACCAATAGTTTGGGCCCTTCCCGTGCGTCCTATGCGATGAACATAATCTTCAGGATGTTGGGGCACATCAAAATTAATAACATGGCTCACTCCTGCAATATCAATACCTCGAGCCGCAATATCAGTAGCCACCATCACTTCGTAACGACCGCTTTTAAATCCTTCAAGTGCCTCAATACGCTCCTGCTGAGAACGGTTAGAATGCAATACTGCAACTGTGTGCTTCTGACTTAGAAGCTGTCGAGCAATACGGTCAGCACCATCTTTTGTACGACAAAAAATTAAGACACTATGAAAATCAGTTTGCTCAAGTAACGTCAAAAGCAAATCAAATTTTTGAGCAGCAGCGACCGGATAAAAAGCATGGGTAACTGATTCTGCCGCCGAACGTCGTATTCCAATATTAATCTTTTCTGGATTATTAAGACACCAACTTGAAAGTCGCTCAATCTCTTCAGGAATGGTTGCCGAAAAAAGTAACGTTAGCCGTTCTTTAGGGCATTGTTGTACAATGCGGCGAACATCAGGTAGAAATCCCATATCAAGCATCCGATCGACTTCATCCAGAACGAGAATATCAATATCTTTTAACGTCGCCTCTCCTTGTTCTATTAAATCGAGAAGACGTCCTGGCGTAGCCACAATAATATCGACTCCATTTTGAAGAGCTTCTTTCTGCACACCATAACCAACTCCTCCGAAAAGAACCGCAGCACGCAATGCTGTAAAAAAAGAAAACTCCTTAAGAGCCTCCTCTACTTGCATCGCCAATTCTCTTGTTGGTTCTAAAATAAGACAACGAGTGCGTCCAGTAGGAGCGTTGAGCAAACTAAGAATAGGTAGCGCAAAAGCAGCTGTTTTCCCAGTACCTGTCTGAGCAGAAGCAATGAGATCTTGGCGCTGAAGGATTTTAGGAATAGCCTCCAACTGAATAGGAGTTGGTTCAACATAGCCCATCCGTTGAGCTCCATGAACAACAGTATCGTTTAAATTAAAGTTCTGAAATGACATATAAGGGATCTCCGAATTAATAGTGTACTATTAATTCAGAGATCAGTTTGTAGCTCGTAGTTCGTAGTAACAGGTTACAGATTACAACAAATTTGTAATTACACCATCGAATAACAGTAAATATTAGATCACCTCAGTCGGTAAAATGCTAATCCAGTTATCTAAACACGCTGAAATCCTTTGCTACAGCTACTAAAGAGGCATAAGAAAATTGGGGGTTCGCAATCTTGACCAAAAAACGATTCCATCGCATTAACTGCAGAGAAGTTTCTACCTTCAGACACCTCCAAAATAAAGAGTCCCTTTGGTTAAGATTCGAGACCCTGACCCCATTTTCCTAACTGGATTAGCCAAATATTTACCAACTTTTCAACACTACCAAGGTTCATTTTTTCGTAGTTATATTATGCCATCGAATAACAATGGGAACAAAGGGAGTCGCTATGGCCCCTAGAAAATGTTGGTTGTTCTTAGAAAAATTCCAGAAATTAATGCACCAGTCCTTTCGATCGAGATGAATTGATGAAACTGATTCCTTCTCACTATGGGAAACTGCCCTTTTAAGTCCATTGGCAATACCCCGTCCATCCGCCTTAAGAGCAGCTTCTTTTGCTGTCCAAAGTTGAAAGAATCGCTGTTCTCTTTCTTCTTGAGGTAATGCTTTTAGCAAAGCCAATTCTCCTGGATCAAAAAATCGAGAAGCTAATGCAATCTCATTCACTGGTCTTATCAGTTCAAGATCGACACCAATAGAATGGCGACTAAAAGCCAGAACAATAAAATCTTTACTATGGGCTATGTTAAAAAAAAACTCGGGACATCCTAAAACAAAGGGTTTTCCATGAGCGCCTACTTCAAAAATAATTTCTTCCTGAGGCAGAGTAAGATAACAACTCACAAGATAGCGCAATGTCTTACGAGCAACTTCAAATTGTTTTCGTGCTAATGACGATTTCATCTTTTTGCAACGAACAAGTTCTGATGCAAAAAGAATCCCCTCGAAGCTATGATCAATAGAAGTCACCCAGATATGCACTTCACCTTCAGACAATCGTTGGAGGCATTCAGCCCCCCCCTCCTGTGTAGAAAAACTCTCAATGCAAGAAACAGCTCGTACGTCAGTCGTAAAATTTAATTGCATAGGTTTTGGGACCTAGAAAAGGAAATTAACAGGGATGGAAGGGATGAAAGAAAAAGAGTACTGATTACTGACAATCTAATCATTATTTGATTTCATACACTCATTAATTTTATTCACGCCATTTTTAATTTAAGCCTCTGCCATCCCTCCATTCCTTCCATCCCTGTTAATTTTTTCTTCTTTCATCCTCTTCTATCCCTGTTTATAAATTTTCATGAATTAGTCTTTTCTCACCTATTACCTGTTACCTGTTCCCTGTTCCCTGTCTATATTTTCTTATCGCCTCTGCAGTACCCTCTCCAGCAATATATTGAGAAATATGCCCTCGTGCCCGACTTACAGTCTCTTTTACTCGAGCATGAGCATTAGCTGGACAGGCCAGCATACTAGCAATCTTGAGATCAAGCATGGCAATATCGTTATGGTGATCTCCTATAGCAAGAATATGATCCGACGAGATAGCTAAAAAGCGACTCAGCTCACTTAAGACAGACCCTTTATTATAAAAATGGTGACAAAATCTTAAATGCATATGACTTCGTTGAAAAACAACTTCTTCAGAATGATGTTGAAGACCTTGTAGCCTTAACTCAATTTCGTCCAGTAATTCTTCACTGGAGGCAATCAGTTCATCAGGAACACCATCGCAATTTTTGAAGACAGTCACTTCTCCTTCATACTCTTCAGTAAGAGCATTAAGTTTTTCAAAAAAAGAACCACATTGTTTAAAAAGTTCTTGATGCATGACTAGACAACGCTCATTCCAATCCTCAAAAGCTCTCCATGATCCATCAGCATGAGGATAGTGAATATATCTTTCGCTTGTAATAACATAGTGCGGTTTTATTGGAGCCTCTAGAAGATCTAATCCCTCAAGAAGAACCTCAAAAGGCCTTCCGGTATTGATAGCCCAAAACCCTCCCTCATGGCACATTTTTTCTAACTCCAGAGCCAAGGAAGGCACACAAGATGCCTCTTCAGGAGAAAACCCAATTAATGTCCCATCAAAATCGGTGCTTAAAAGTTTTAACATAGTTTTTTCCGATAACGCATTTGAAGAAATTCAACCACACAAGCAAAAATCATTGCAAAATAAGTAAATTCTTTTGGAAGATCATAGCCAAATCCTTCGATCACCAAATTTCCTCCAATAATAAAAATAAATGCCAATGCTAAGATTTTTAATGAAGGATGCTTCACTATAAATTCTCCAAGAGGCCTTACATAGCATAAAACTGCAGAAAAAGAGAGAATCACAGCACAGACAATGACAGCAAGATAATGAGTCAACCCAACAGCGGTAATAACCGAGTCCACAGAAAAGAGAAGATCAAGTAGGACAACCTGAAGAATAACCATTGATAAAAACTTCTTCCTGAAAACCAATGCGCTTTTTAACTCCTTATATTCAATAATAGCATAAAGTTCCTTGCCTGCTTTTCCCATAAGAAAAATTCCTCCTGCAAGTAAAATAAGATCTCTTAAAGAAAAATGAGCAATAAGAGGAGTTGACAACCTTACTAAGTAAAAGGCTCCTGAAACGAGTAATAAACGAAATATTAATGCCAAAGAAAGTCCTATAATCCGCGCTCGATGACGCATCTCTTCAGAAAGAGGTGCTACAACAAGTGAAAGAACAATAATATTATCAACCCCCAACACAAGCTCCAACCCTACTAGGAGAATGAGTGTTACTAAATTATTCCAAGAAAAAAGGTTGCTAGAAATGTCGATCAAAGCCATAAAAAGGTACCAACGTCATTTTATTTCTACGAAATAAAATGATGTTAGTAAATATTCAGTTAACCCATCGGTAAGGGATCACCAAATTAATAATATACCATAAGCGTCGCCCCCTCCTTCGGAGATGAGCTCTGAATTAAAGGTTAAAGGATAGAATCAAATTGGGCTAAAAAAGGGGTCAGTACCAGCTAATTCATTAACGAAGTAATGAATTACGGGACTGCCTCCCTTTTTGGTCGAATGCAACATTATAGCTGATAGGAGGTACTAGTATTATCCTTCATTTTGAACGTTTCAACTAAAAAGGTCAAGCCCTGACCTTTTTCTCAAAATCCGGGAACTGCCCCCCCTTTTTATGAGCTTCCAATCAGCGCCACTTTTGGACTCTAGTTATCCTTCACTCCTTACTTCTTCTTTCGTGTTCTTTTGTGTTCTTTTGTGGTTAATTTCTTTTCCAGCAACGCTATCGCTGCTTCGGTATTTTAAGAGCACAAACTAAAGAAAGCAATAATAACCCAGAAGCCACCCAAAAAGCTGTTTGAGCATAAGATGCTTTGGGGCCATGAAGATCTACAGCGAGAAAAAGCCCTGCAAGCAATGGCCCTAAAAAACGAGCCAAGCTACCTGCTCATTGAAAAACACCAAAAGCTGCTCCTTGCCATTCATTCTCAACGCTACAGGAAATAATAGAAGGAAGAGCAGGCGATAAAAAACTATCTCCAAGAGCCATCATGGCACACACTCCTATAATACCTCCTATATTATGAGTCCAAGGAAATAAAAAAAGGGTACATCCCATGAGCGTAGTTCCGGTGATCACCAACAATCGACAACTAAAATATTTTGTCAAAAAACCAAAAAGACCACCTTCGATAATAATGGAAATCAATCCGATCATTGCATAGATATAACCAGTCTGTTGTTCATTCATATTATAACGATGATAAACAAAGAGCGCTAACAACGTTGTCATGATAGCAAAACTAATAATAAAGAAAAAGAAAGTTACAAACACTGGAATATAGACCTTTCTATCAAGATGCTCTAAAAGCGTAAATAAAGAAGGACGCTTTGATATTCTTTCTCCCTTTTGTTTTCGTGATTCAGGAAAAGAAATCATAATGAGCAGCATATTAACGACAGCCAATCCCGCAGCAATGAACATCGGTGCAGAAAATCCATAATGATTGGAGGCCCACCCACCCACGCTTGGACCAAAAATACACGATACACCATAGGCTGCGCCAAGAAATCCAAACGCCCAAGAACGTTCTTCAGGCTTCGTAATATCGCTAATAGATGCCTGAATAACACTTATATTCCCTCCTGCGGCCCCATCGATAATTCGAGCTATCGTCATAATGAATATCGAGTGAGTTGCCCCCATGAGTAGATATCCACATACCGTACTACAAACACTTATAAGAAGAACCGGTTTACGACCGATATAATCTGAGAGGTGTCCCCAAAAGGGAAATGTTATCGATTGTGCTAAAGAAAAAACGCCGACTAGTAATCCGATCTCCAAAGATGTTGCTCCAAGATGTTCTGCATAGCGTGGAAGCACGGGAACTACGATACCAAATGCCAACATATCGATGAGAAGAGTAAAAAACAGAATCCCATACTGAAGTTGTTTCTTTGTCATAGGAAGAAAGAAGAAAAATAGCCACAAAAGAACACAAAGGAACACAAAAAAAGAAACCTGACAGTGAACTTGAGAATTAGTGCTCTTAAAAACTTCCGCTTGGAACGCTCTATCCCATTCCTTTCTTTGGGGTATTCTTTCTTCTTTCTATGACTTCAGTTCAGTTCGAGCTCACGCTATTTCTTTCTCGTTTTTATAGATTTTGTGGTTATTAATCAATTTATCGTACAATGGACTAATTCTATGAATACACCAACAATTACCACTACTGCAGGAAATCCACTCGCAAGTAATCAACATAGCCTCACGGCAGGTCCACGAGGACCACTCTTGATAGCCGATTATCAGCTCCTAGAAAAATTAGCGCATCAAAATCGTGAACGTATCCCTGAACGTCCTGTCCATGCCAAAGGTTCTGGCGCTTATGGTACCTTAACCATTACGAACGATATCTCTGCTTTCACTCATGCTCAGGTATTACAGCCTAATACTAAAACCGATCTCTTTCTTCGTTTTTCAACTGTTGCAGGCGAATTAGGAGCAGCTGATGCCGAACGTGACGTTCGAGGATTTGCGATAAAATTTTATACAGAAGAGGGAAACTGGGATCTTGTAGGTAATAACACACCCGTCTTTTTTGTCCGCGATCCTTATAAATTTCCTGACTTTATTCACACCCAAAAGCGCCATCCTAAAACCCATCTCAGGAGCACAACCGCTATGTGGGATTTCTGGTCATTAAGTCCTGAAAGCCTACACCAAGTCACCATCCTTTTCTCAGACCGTGGACTTCCCCTGAGCTATCGGCATATCCATGGGTTCGGCAGTCATACTTATAGTCTTTTTGACAAAGAAGGAAATCGTCGATGGGTAAAATTCCATTTTAAAACACAACAAGGCATTAAGTTCATGACGAATTCTGAAGCGGCACTCGTTGTCGCCAAAGATCGTGAAAGCAACCAACGTGATCTCTTTGATGCGATTGCTTCTCAAAATTTTCCTCAATGGAAAATGCAAATCCAAATCATGACCGAGGAACAAGCTTCCATTTGTCCCTTCAATCCTTTTGATCTAACTAAAGTTTGGCCCCATAAAGAATATCCAATGATTGATGTTGGCATCTTAGAGCTCAATCGTAATCCGGAAAATTATTTCGCAGAAGTAGAACAGGCTGCCTTCAGCCCTTCTAATATTGTGCCTGGCATTGGATTCTCTCCTGATAAGATGCTTCAGGCTCGCATCTTTAGCTACGCTGATGCCCATCGGCATCGGATCGGAACGCATTATGAAATGTTACCAGTCAATCGTCCCAAACATCCTGCGGTAACTTATCACCAAGATGGCGCCATGCGTTTTGACTCACCAACCATAGGTGATGCCTATTATGAACCTAACAGCTTCATGGGACCTAAAGAAGATGCTCGTTACCGCGAACCCTCTTACCCTCTCGGCTCAGTTGCTGTCGATCGTTATGATGGCAATGCCGACAATGATGATTTTACTCAAGCAGGCAACCTCTTCCGCTTGATGTCAAAAGAAGAACAACAGCGTCTGTTTTCTAACTTAGCAGAAGCCATGGAAGCTATACCTCAGGAAATCCAAGAACGTCAATGCGCCCTCTTTACTCGTGCTGATCTTGCTTATGGAGCTGGCGTAAGAGCTGCCATCACAGCACGAACCACAATAACAACAATTAAAACTACCTAGAGTCTGTCCTTTAGCCTCTAACATCCAGCTTATTTCTTCTTTGTCCATTCTCTTTCATCTCTGTTTATGAATTTCCATAATTTGGCCCTACCAAGTGATGAAGAGCGCTATGAAGAACTTCTCAAGCTCTCTCTTGACTATGCCCGTCAAGGAGAGACCAAAGCTCTTTGTATGATGTTAGAGCATGGACTGCCCGTAACTCTTTCCAACGCTCAAGGAAACTCGCTCTTGATGCTTGCCGCTTATCATGATCATCCCGAAACAGTACAAATGCTCCTAGAACGGGGTGCGGAACCTGATAAAACAAATGACCGTGGCCAAACGTCTCTTGCAGGTGTCGCGTTTAAAGGATATTTACACGTTGCCAAACTTTTACTTTCTGCAGGAGCTGATCCCCTTATTCCTCAAGGAATGGGAATGACCCCGTTGAGCTTTGCCATGTTATTTGGTCGTACTGAAGTCCAACAGCTCATGGAACAACATCTCGCCTTATCAGAAACAAAAAAAATGCCATTTCTCCTTCATTGTATGAGGAAGCTCCAAAAACTGTTTCAGAAAAAAAATCGCAAGCTCAAACCACACTAAAATATTTTTGCACCAACGTCACTGTAATCAACAAAAAAATGGAACCGGAGAAAATGAAGTCGTCCTAATCAGCGTCAGCTACTCTTCACCCTTTACTTCTTCTTTTGTGTTTCTTTGTAGCTATTTTCTTCCTTCTTGTTTTTGAAATGGTGGACCGCCCCAGATTCGAACTGGGAACCAATTGATTAAGAGTCAACTGCTCTACCGTTGAGCTAGCGATCCATAAATAACGAATGAATCTTATACTATGAATCCTTCGGCAACACCAAGAAAATTCTTTTAAAATACTCACTCCTCATTACTCTTTATCCGTCACTTATCTTCTGCTACTTTTATTCGGCTAGTTGGCCTCATAAAAGTAGCACCCAGTATGTCCTTAGCCTCCTTTCAATATCCTTCTCTACGTAAAAGTGGCCTTGTCTTTATGACTCTGGCACTCTTCTCGATTGCTGGTGGTCATTGGGCTCTTTTACAAGGAGTTGCTTGGGCTAATATGATTTGTGAATACTCCACTCAGGAATCTTTTCAGAGTGCTGTCCAAAAAACTTTTAGTGGAAAGTATCGCTGCCCTCTGTGTCAAAAAATTAGCATAGAAAAACAGAAAGAAAAGAAAGCCGAAGGTATTTCAGAACAGACCAATAAAAAAAACAAAGGCATTTTAGAAAAAATAGTTTCTCTACAGATATTCTTTCCAAAAAAATTCAGCTATCCAAAGGTTATCGATAGCAACTATTCAGGTCCTATTATGAGACCTCCATCGCCTTACCCAAGGTAAAAACCTTGGAAGTGTTGAAAAATTGAATGCCACTGCCCGGAAAGGCGTGAGATAGAATCTTTCAAGCGGAAGCTTGGCACAGTCAATACCCTCAAAGCGTAGGACTACAAAAAGCTTTGCTCGAGTAACTCTTCAAGGTAAGCGAAGCGGGCACGAACGAGGCAAAAAATACTTTGTTATTACTTGGGGGCAAGAGCACTCAACAAACGCTGTTACTTGCCATATCCTTATTCAAGGAAAACTTCCGTTCAACCTTTTAACTTTTCAATAGCTAGAGCCCATCCTGAATCATCGGATCCTTTATTGGACATGATTCAGAGCTCAAAACAACTAACAACAATTATTCGGCCTGTTGGCCGAATAATTACTTTTTATGAAACCTATTTTTTTATACCTATTAACAATTATTTTATTAACCTCCTCTTCTGTTTTTTCAGAAATATCTGAACCCAACAGACTTTTTTCAAAACTCGCTTATGCTGATGAAGTGCAAGGAGTGGACGGCGCGCAGAAGTTGAGTGTACAGGAGCTACTCGATGCTTCGAGCCCCGGCGCGACGCAGCAATTCGCAGCAGAAGTAGAGTTTGGACAGAAGTCTAATATATCACAACCCACAAGTAATATCCCTTCACACATAGATTTTGGAAAGGACTTTATGGAGTTCATAACCATCGGCGATCCGGGCAATACTGGTGATGTGATCACTGGATGCCTAGGCATTGGTGCTGTTGAGAAGATCTATCAGATTGGGAAATATGAGGTCACCGCTAGTGAGTATTGCATTTTTCTCAATGCGGTGGCTTCTAAGGAAGATCCTCATCAACTCTATAAAGAAGCAATGAGTTCTGATCAGAAAGTTGCTTGCATTACACGCACAGAATTAACTGATGGTAGCTATGCTTACTCCGTTATTCCAGGAAGAGAAAAGCTTCCGATCACCTATGTGAACTTATATGATGCTGAACGATTTTGTAACTGGTTAGAAAACGGTGCTCCAGCAAACGGAGAGGACGATACCCTGCTTGAAAAAAGCACAGAAAGCGGAGCCTATCTTTTTAAGAAAGAAGAAGATCAAGAATATACTGAGCTTAATCCTGACGCTCACTATTACCTTCCCAGCGAAAATGAATGGGTCAAGGCCGCCTACTATAAAGGTAAGGGAACAAATAGTGGTTACTGGTTATACCCCACTCAACACGACTTTGCTCCTAATAACGGACAGGGAGATGAGACGAACCAAGCTAATTATAAAACGGTAGCGACTCTCTGGAAGTCGCGCGAACAAGAACCAACCCTTACCTCCGTAGATCGCTTCAATATATCAGCTAGTTCTTATGGAACCTGTGATATGGGTGGAAACGTTGCTGAATGGACCAGTGATGTTGATATTAACTCATCAGCAATAGTTCGTGGAGGATCATGGAAATCAGAATATAGTATCTGGTATAACAATGAACTTATGAGAACAGCATCTCCACAACGTTATCATACTTCTACAGCTAATAATTTTATCGGATTTAGGGTTGCATCGGTCACAACAACAGTACCCTCTAATACTATATCATCAAACGATCAACATCTTATTACAACAATAAGAAATGAAAATGTCGCCACCATGGGGATCTGGGGCATACTGGATCTATTAACCCCATGTCCATGGTGTTTATTATCATGGTTACTACCTTTCTTGGGATTTTCTGCTGCCGCAAATGCAATCTCGAGTTGGAGAGAAGAATCTCAAATAGCAGGATATTTGCTGCGAATCCTTATGAAATTAGGTACATTGGGTCTAGCGGTAACAGCTGTTTTCATACTTTACCACCTATTTTCTCACTTACCTCCACTAAGTATTATGAAGGATGACTGCATGCAGTTCTTATACACGGCAGGAAACTTATTCTAGTCATCCAACCTCTCCTCCATTTCGGAAGAGGCATCTGAACTATAGGCTGGGATGATACCAGCCTATAGCCTCTATTCAGCCTGTTGGCCGAATAGTTACCACTTTTTTAACTTTTTAACACTACCAAGGTTTCTACCTTTGTAGTTGCGAATGCTTTCTTTCCAAAATCTTACTTTTCTCATAGCATAACGTATCAAGATGAACCAACAAGCCAGCATATTTCAACAATTACATTCCAAGATGGAGCACAGTATTAATGCTCTAATAGGGTTACTATTCAAGTTAACCTCCAAGCAATGCCAGCAATCATCCATCTATTCTCAATCAAAGAAAAAGTCTAATAGATCCTGCGAGCTCACTTCAAAACATGACACCCTTATGAAAGCTCTTGAAAAAGAGATAAGTTATCACTTCCGTAATCCTCAGTTGCTCATCGAAGCGCTTACTCATTCTAGTATTGCTTTTGATCAAGGTCATAATCCTTTTGATAATGAACGGCTCGAATTTTTAGGAGATGCCGTCTTACAGCTTGTTATTACAAGACACATCTTTCACCTCTTCCCACATTTTCATGAAGGACAGTTAACCAAAATTCGCACACGCCTCGTTTCACGCACCGCTCTCAAAGCCTATGCAGCGCATTTGGATCTCGGAAAATACCTTATTATGGGACGTGGTGAAGAGGCCAGTGGGGGGCGCCAGCGCTCCTCTATTTTAGGAGATTCTTTTGAAGCTCTTATTGGCGCTATTTACCTTGATGGAGGTCTCGATGCTGCACAAACCTTCATTTTAAAAGAAGCCGAAGGTCATCTTAACCATGCCATTATCGAGCCAGAAGAAATCAATCCGAAAGGACATCTTCAAGAACATCTCCAATCACTAGCGCCATCCCCTCCCATTTATGAACTTATAGAAGAACGAGGCGCTTCTCACTCAAAATGTTTCCGTTATCGCGTCCTTTGGGAAGGTAAAGAACTTGGCATCGGTGAAGGTCGAAGCAAAAAAGAGGCCGAAGTCGCAGCTGCTATGGAAGCATTGAAAACCGTCAACGCAGAAAAAGAGAAAAGACAACCACAAAAGGCCGACTAGAAAAGTGAAGAGTAAAGAGTAAAGGGTGAAGAGTGTTTTTAAATCAACAATAAATCAGAATTCCGAAAGGAATATTTTGGAAGACTTTCATTTCAAAAAAAATAGAATTAGAAAAGTCAGCTTCCCACCTCGGCGCCAGCTACTCTTTACCCTTTACCCTTTACTTCTTTTTTTGTGTTCTTTTGTGTTCTTTGTTGGTAAATTTCTGCTCTTCTCGCTAGCTAGAGCTCATCTGTTAGTCGTGTAGTTTTAACTTAGTAAATAGCGCCTCAGAACTCTTTACCCTTTACTCTTTACTCTTTACTTTTCTAGACGTTCCTTTGTGGTTAATTCTTCATACTCTTTTTTTCTTATGTCCTCACCTCTCCCACTCATCGGCTTCCTTCTCGGACTCCTTCTTGTAATAAAACATTCCCTTGCTCTTTCCGTCCCTGCAGCCTTTCAAGCCACGCTGAAGACCTTTCCACGCTCTCGCTGCTGGGGCGTATTACTTCTTGCGAGTGCTGCAATATGGACATTCTGTTTAGTAGCAACTAGCGATCTTGGTGAATTTTCACCATGGCGTACAACCATTCTCTTAGGAACAATTGTTAGTACAGGATTGTTTGGATGGTTGGTTCCTGAATTTCTGGCCGTTCGTTCCCTTGGCTTTATACTTCTTCTTGCAGCAGGGCCTCTCTTAGAAGCAACTTTTCTCCAATCAGGATTACTCCCAAAGATGATCGCTATTCTTGCCTATCTTTGGATTATTAGTGGATTCTTTATGGTTGGCATGCCCTACCTCCTGCGCAATGCCATTGCGACACTTTCAGCTCCTCGTCAGCAATGGCTCTGGAAACTTCTCTCCTGGATTGGCCTCCTCTATGGCATTTTACTCCTAATTAATAGTGCAAGACTTCTCATACTTAGTTAACTGAGCCCTCTAACACACCTGAAAAAAATTAACAGGAATGGAAGGGATGAAAGGGATAACAGAAAAGAATACTGATTGCTGAAAGTCTAATCATTATTTGATTTCGTACACTCATTAATTTTGTACATGTTATTTTTAATTTAGGCACCGCTATCCCTTTCATCGCATTCCTTGCTGTACATTGAAAATAGAGCAAGGTGCTAATAAAAAATCACGAGAACGAATGCGATGGAAGGGATAGCGGTGCCTAAGTAAGCACAACAAGGTGTTAAAGTCTTAGAACAATTTGGTAAGAGCTCTGATCTCTAATGATTTGTTTTATTGATTTCACCCTCTGTTATCCCTTTTATCCCTTCCATCCCTGTTAATTTTCCCCTCACCTCTTATTCCTGCTCCCTGTCACCTGTCACCTGCAACCTGCTAGCATCTCAACGCTTTCACCGGATCCAAGCGCGAAGCAAGCCAAGCGGGAATAAGTGCCGCTAGAGAACAAATCATAAAGGCACTCAGGCAGATAAGAGCGACATCACTTGGAACGACTTCAGCAGGGATTTCAGAAAATTGGTACACCGCACGAGGGAAAATCTCAACACCTAGTACAGAAGAGAGCCAAGCACTCACTTCATTACGCCATCGGATAAGAATCATTCCCAATGCAAGACCGGTAATCACACCTATAATACCAACCACCATACCTTGAGCAAGAAAGATAGCAATGATCTGCCCTGTACGCGCCCCAAGCGCTTTGAGAATGCCTATATCACGTGTTTTTTGAACTGTCACGGTAATCAGGGTATTCATGATACCAAAAGCAGCTACAAGAATAATAAACATGAGAAGGAAAAACATTACGTGACGCTCCATGGCAATAGCATCAAAGAGCTGCTTATTGGAATCCATCCACGTTGTTATACTAAATTCTCCGGAAAGCTGTTTGCGAAGGTTTTCTTGAACCATGCCAGCGCGATCGGGATCGTGTGTGCGAACAGCCAGTCCATGAATACCATCGCCAAGGTTGTAAAGCTCTTGACTGATATGTAATGGAACAAGTAAAAATTCGCTATCGTAAAGATAACGACCCGTTTCAAAGATACCTGTTACGACTAACTCGGTTGGTAAAATCAGTTGACGCAAAGAATCAATATCAGCCCCCTCTTTTTTTCTTCCCTTTTCCTTGAAGCGGTCCAACTCTTCTAAGACATGGCCAATATTTCCAGGAGAATAAATCGTAAGAGAATCCCCTACATGAATCCCTAAAGCACTTGCTAATTCAGAACCTACAACGGTGGAGTCACCTTGAAGATCAAAAGAACCTTCAATGATGAACTTCTTAAGATCAGTAACTTTTTCCTCTTTTTCAGGATCAATACCACGAATCTTAGGAGCTAAACGTCGGTGATTAAATTCCACAATCACAGGCCCCATAACGTAAGGAGCCACCGCCTCCACCTCCGGAACAAGGTGAGTTTGTTGGGCTATTTCTTGCCACTCTTCAATAACGCCATTCTTAGAAATAACAACATGAGCATCAAAACCAATCACCTTGCGTTGCAACTCACGTTCAAACCCCGTCATCACAGAAATAACTAAAATGAGCACGGTAATTCCTAACGTAACGCCAAGCACTGAAATCAACGTAATAACGGAAAGAAAGGTTCTTTTAGGTTGTAAATAACGACTTGCTAAAAAGAGAGAGGCAGAGTGACGAAAGGGCATCATAAAAAAGTTTAAGTTTTAAGTTTAAGTTTAAGTTAATTTTTGATCACTTCGTGACAATAAAGAAAGGACTTACAAAACGAAGCCTCACTTTTCCTGCAGACTAGATACTCTATACGAAGACTTTACTACAAAAGACACTAGGTAGCACGTCATTACAATAGGCGACACCTTTTGTAATAAACTTGTATGACTAACATATATGGCGCTAAGTTAAGAGAATTTTTCAAATGCATTCCTGATGTAAAATCCTCTGAAAAATCATTCCAAAACACCCTTAACTTAGCGTTATTCATGACCCCTTTTGGTATGCATATTTACAGCAGTAATGGTTTAACCGAATATTTACTACAAAAGTTATTTTAAATTAACAAGTTAATTTATGCCAAGGCAGACTCTAGTTGTACATATTCAGCCAATAGGCCGAATATAAGTTTAAGTTTAAGTTGATTTTTGGTCACTTCGTGACAAGGTAAAAAGTGAAGCGACATTTTTATTTGCACCTGGTTTTTTGCTCTTGAAGTCGCTTCAGGACAGAGTTTCAATATGTCTAGAAAAATTTTATCGCCTGGGTTAACCGAATATTTACCTCTAGTTAATGTGCCATTGCTTCGTGATGGCCTTCTAATAAGGTCGCGGAGCGACCAATATTTAACTTAAACTTAAACTTATAACTTAAACTGTAAATATTCGGCGGTTTAACCGAATATTTACTATATACCTTGCCTACTTCCTCTCATTCTATTTTTGCTGATCCCCGTGGAAGACGCCGGCGATGGATGCAAATTACAGCGCTTATTCTTATCTCCTCCTTTCTCAGCGCTTCAACTTATTTTATCTCCAGCTTACTTGTTGCTCCTACGTTAGGCTTACCGCAGAAAGTGCGTAGTTATCGAGTTCAGCTCAAAAAAAAATCAGCTTCTAATCTACCTTCACTTGAAATGAAGAATGATTGGCGCCACCTTGCTCAGGAAATTGTACCTTCCCCATTTCCGTTAAGCTCATTATTTAGTTCATCCAAAACAGCCCTTCTCGAAAACAAGACTTATAATGCTACAAACAATTTTTCGACACTCCTTCCCATTCGTCTCGGTTACGTTGCCACTTGGGACCCTGAAAGCGAACTCTCCCTTAAACATCATGCTCCTCTTTTAACACATGTAGCTACAGAGTGGTTTAATATTGTAGGCGTTGAAAAAAAACTTATTGCGCAGCACAACGAGTCACTCCATCTCTTCTGCCAGCGCAAAGGACTTGGGTTTTTACCGATTTTGCGCAATCTCGATGGTAATACCTGGCAATCAGAGGCTGTTGAAGACCTTCTTCGATCACCTGAATCAGAGCAGAATAACTTTATCAATAATTTACTCCATCAGTTGCCTTCTGGTGCTACAGGATTACTCCTTGAGTGGAATGAAATTGACCCTTCTTATCGCCAAGAAATCACTCAATTTCTTACTAAACTGGCTGAACAATTACACAAAGAACATCATGAACTCTGGGTAACAATTCCTTTAGGTAAAGCCAGAGGAACCTTTGATGTTGAAAAAATAGGCCTCTCTGCGGATCACTTTGTCACCTCTCTTTATGACCAACATTGCGAAGCCGATGATACAGGTCCTTTAGCTGACATGGATTGGTTTCAGGAAGAACTTAAACCCATTCTTTCTTATGGAAAACCTGCACAATGGATTATTGGACTCGGAACCTATGGTACCGATTGGAATCAGACACAACAAAGCATGGAGTCTGTAAGCTTCGTTGATGTCATGGCTCGCGCTGATCTTTCAACCGCAGGACATGTTACCGTAGAAGCTCCTCATTTCTCTCCTCACTTTAATTATCTCTCTGGACCTGATGGAAAAGAAGATCATGAAGTTTGGTTTTTAGATGCCATCACCTTTTTTAATGAACTCCAAACGATAACACCTTATCACCTTGGAGGTGTAGCGCTCTACCGACTGGGTCAAGAAGATCCTGATATCTGGAAGGCATTACAACTTAAAATGAAAATAGGTTCAGAGCATCGCAGCCAACCAACCGAGGAAGAACTAGAAACTTTTGAAAAGCTAAGCCTCAAAAATGATATTGCTTCCATCGGATATGGAGACTTCCTCACGGCAGGGGAAGAGTCAAGTGATGGATGGCGTGCTGTTACGCCAGAGGATGAAATTTTTATTTCATCAGTTTATGAAGAGTTTCCTCGTCCCGAATGCATCTATCGTCAAGGTGCCGCAGGGCCACACCAAGTTGCATTAACTTTTGATGATGGTCCTGATCCTACATGGACGCCTCGTATTTTAAAAATCCTTAAAGAGAAACAAACCCTTGCAACCTTTTTTGTTCTTGGTTCTCAAGCACAGCAATTTCCTGATTTACTCCAGCGTATTCAACGCGAAGGTCATGAAATAGGCAACCACACCTACACTCATCAAAATCTTGGAGAAACCAGTGACGAACAAATTTGTCTTGAACTCAATGCTACCACACGTCTGATTGAAAGTATCACAGGACACTCTACCTCGCTCTTCCGCCCGCCGTTCAATGGCGATGGAAACCCTTCAACTCCTGGAGAATTACGTGCTTTACGTATGGCCTCCGACCTTGGTTATCTCACGGTAGGACAATCTATCGATCCTGATGACTGGGAACTTCCTGGCGCTGATACTATTGTTGAACAAGTCAAAGAGCAACGTTCCCAAGGAGGTAGTATTATTCTACTTCACGATGCTGGTGGCAATCGCTCACAAACTGTGGCTGCTCTTCCACGAATTATTGATTACCTCCATGCTCGTGGAGATGAAATCGTCCCACTTGCGACACTCATTGGACTACCCAAAGAAATCCTCATACCACCACTTCGTCAGTCTGAAGTGACCATGGCTATGCACTATATCTATGGAAGCTTTGTAACGCTTCGTTTCTTAGAAACAGCAGGATGGACGCTTTTAGTTGTTGCAACGATTCTTGCTCTACTACGAGTTTTCTTTTTCTTCTGCTGTGCTCTACGCCATAGAGAAAGAGAAAATAGAAGATGGAAATTAGAAGAAACTAATGTCCAAAAAGCGCCTCTGAAAAAAGCTCCCATCTTCCCTCTTCTATCTTCTATCTCCGAACAAAAACTACCTCCATTAAGCATTCTCATTGCTGCTTACAACGAAGAGAAAGTAATTACTTCCACTTTAGAACATCTTATTAAGAGTGATTATAAAGCTCCTTTAGAACTGATCATTATTGATGATGGTTCTCGCGATAAAACTTCTGAAGTTATCGATAATTTCATCAAATCAACCTCTGACCAACTAAGAACCATTGTTCTTATAAAACAGACAAATACGGGTAAATCTACTGCTCTTAACCGAGCTCTTGAGGCATCACATCATGCATTGATCGTAACGCTTGATGCCGATACAATGGTTACTCCTCACGCATTGAAAGAACTCATAATACCCTTTGCCAATTCACGCGTAGGTGCTGTTTCAGGGCATATACGTGTTGGTAATCCCAAGCAATGGCTTGGTCGATTTCAACAAATTGAATATGAATGTGCGTTTGAAATTGACCGCCGAGCTCAGGACTT
>Ga0155638_1001_pt2 | contig 27920 bp, 10 predicted proteins | sample RifCSPhighO2_12_FD_107295 | JGI IMG/M metagenome (GOLD analysis project Ga0155638, IMG submission 107295) | Verrucomicrobia bacterium RIFCSPHIGHO2_12_FULL_41_10
TAACGTTCGTTGTCATGCTGAAGCAAGTACGAAGGCAACGAATAAAGTAGTACGCCGACTGCAACTCACTGGAGAGAGAGGAAGCCTTCTTCTAACACTTGTCGAGTCCCATGGAGAATTAGGAAGCGTAGCACGGACGCGTAATTTAGATGATTTTACTGAGATTCAATCTTTTGCAACTATTGTAAAAAACTTGGCAACACTTGATACTTTAATGATATTAACGCTTGCTGATGGGATGGGAACTGGTGATGCCCAATGGAGTGATTGGAAAGAACAGTTGGTTTGGAGTCTCTATGATCAGACGAAAAGATATCTTGAAGTTGGAGCAAGCTTGTTTGATGAGATGTACCGAGATCGTTCTTTAATGGAAAAAAAAGTTGCCGAGTTATTGACTGAAGACTTTAAAGAGGAAATTAGAGCTCATTTTGAGTTGATGCCTGAGCGTTATTTTAGAACAGAAGAACCTTCACTGATTGCAGAACATCTGCAACTTTTTAGATCTTTCTTTGTAAGACTGCAAAATTGTGGTCAGATGTATCAAAGTTCTTCCAATTGCTTCTGCAGCAGCAGATCTCGACTTCCATCTTCCATCTCCCATCTTCCATCTCCTACCGCAGCAGCGGTATCTCCTCTCGATTCTGAAGTTCGTTGGATAGAGCATCCAGATTCGGGTCATACCGAGGTTTGGATTTGTGGATGGGATCGCAAACAGCTCTTAGAGAGAATTGCTGAAGCTTTTCTTTCTCAGGAAATTAATATTCTTAGTGCCGATGTTTTTACACGAGGAGATGGTTTAACATTCGATATTTTTCGAGTGACTAGCGTACGCCCTGATCCTTTCTTAAATGAAAAAGAAAAAAAACTCATGGAACGTCGTTTAAGAGAGTTATTAGAACTAATTGACTATGAACCTAATAAAATTAATTCAAAACGCGCTTATCTTAATGAAGAAAAAGGCGTTTCTTGGGTACAGAATGTTCGTGTTGATATTGATAATCAATCTCATCCTATCTACACTTTAGTAGAAATTGAAGTGCCTGATCGATGTGGTCTCTTTTATGATTTGCTGAGAGCGCTCCATTATCGTGGAATTTCTATTGATCTAGCTCGTATTACAACCGAGAGGAAAGCAGCGCTTGATACTTTTTATATTTTAGGAGCTGATGGGAAAAAAATAACCGATCAGAAGTCTATTAAAGAGCTTAAGCAGCGATTGTTGGAAGAGGTTGCTGTGCGGACTTGAAGGCCGCAGTTTAAGTTATAAGTTTAAGTTTAAGTTGATTTTTGGTCACTTCGTGAGCCCATCTTGGCTGATCCATCATGTAAATGAACACCATGGAATGTAGAGGTTAGCTATTATATCACGAGTTTATCAGCAAACGAAACTACGGATGAAGACTTGCTATCCATTACCACTGGACATTGGGATGCTATCGAAAATGGTACCCATCATGTACGTGATACAACTTTTAAAGAAGAAGCTTGTCATACTCTGTACTCTGAAACAGATGAAATATTCCTGTAAAAAATTAAATTTCTTTAAAATTAATGTTGGCAGTTAGTATTTTGTTCATTAATGTCAATTGGTAGGAAAATTTATTAAAAAAACATCAATTTTGTGAAATCTATGAAAAAGGTTATTCTCTCTTTTCTCCTTACTACTTCAGCAAGTTCTATACCTCTCCTTGCACAGGATCATCATCAGGTCAATCTGCAATCTTCTAGTTCCCACTTGGGCATAAGGCCTCAATTGATGATGAATCCTTCAACGCTTGAGGAAGGAGCTCAAGTCGGAGGAGAAGCCTTGGGGATTTTTACACCAGCTCAAGCACGTAAGGCTGCCCAAGAGCGTGAGGCTGCAGCTAAGGCTTCTAGTACGGCTCAATTAGGAGTTTCAATATCTAAGAATAATGAAGAGAATAATGCTGCTGTAATTCCTGATTTAGAATCAGAAGATACTGAGCCAATGAATTCTCAGGTAAGTAAATATCTTAAAAAAGAAATCATCAATAATATTTATGAGGAGTGTTTAGCTGAGGTGGCCAACTTGTCTTTAGGAGCTTCTACTGGTCGCGTAGTGGGTGAAAATACTTCTAAAGAAGCCGCAGAATGGGCTGCCGCGGCTCAAGCCGCTGATTTTTCTAAAGGCAAAGCTGAGAGAGTCTTTGAAAAAGCGGTGAGAGATATTGAAGAGGCAAAGAGCATGCTTGACGAGGCGAAGCGTAATGTTCGAGAGCTTGAGAAAGCGTCTCAACCATCAAGTGCAACGGAACAAGCGGTGGCTGCCGCTAACCTTGCGTATGAAAAGGCTTGTGCAGTTTATGCAACTAGTGATTATAAGGCTAAGAAGCTTGCAGGAGAATTGGCTGAAGCACGGGTTGAAACGGCCAGTGCTGTCCTTCATGCCATTACGGTGCGTAAAAGTACTCAGCATGCTACGGCTGCTGAAGCAGAACTTAACGTTGCTAAAGAAGCAGAGGCGGAGGCATTGGAAGCCGCTGAAGTGGCAAAAAGCGATGTTGTCGCTAAGGCTGCTCTTCTAAGCAGAGCAGAGGCCCATCTTACTGCAGCAAAACAAGCAGTGCAAGGAATGAGTGGATCCAATGGGAACACTGCACCTGCCGTTTCTCCAATGACAGCAGCTCAAAGAGTCGCAATGAAAGAAATCGAGCAGGATAAAGCCGCAGCTGAAGAGGTGAGGGCAAAAGCTAAAAAAGTAGAAATAACCGCTAATAGCGCTAAGGCAAAAGTTCATGAAATGAACTTTGAGAAAGAGCTTATGGCCTATCGCCAGGCTGAAGAAGCGTGGGGAGAAACTGTGGAGGGTTATAAAAATGCACTTGTCCATGCTCAAGAAGCAGGTCTCGATGAGGAAGAGTTAGCTCTTTCCGTGGCTAATGCGGAAGTTAGAGAAGCATCTTGGAGAGCCGATGCCTGTTGGGTCAAAGCGAGACAAGCAGATCAAGTAGTTGCTACTCCTCAAGGGGGTTCTCTTGATCAACTTAAAGGAGCAGAGGTCGCTTGGGTTCATGCGGTAGAGGAATATAAAAAGGCTATTGCAAAAGCTATGGAAGCGCATGCAAGCCCAAAATGCATTGAAGAGTTAACGGCTTCCCTGAATAACGCAGTGGCTCTCAAATCAGAGCTCGAGCTAAGGCTCGAAGCTAAAGTTCATGAAGCGCAACGTATAGTAACAGAAAAAAAAGGCGCAGTAGAAGCAGTCTTTGCTCGAGCAAGAACAGCGAAAAGCGAAATTGTGTGGAATGAAGCTCAAGAGGCAGCCAAAGGATTTTCAGCCTATTGGAATGGAGTGATTAAGGAAACAAAAGCAGGCGGAGCTCCACGTTCTTTTGAGCAAGAAGAAGCAACGAAACAAAGAGATCAGTGGATCTTGAAAGCAAATGTTGCAGAAGTGAAAGAGCTGGCAGTACGACCTTGTGGTAATCGTTGGGGAGATAAAAAGGACAAGGCTAACGTACTCATGACGATAATAAGAAATAAAATTTGGCCAACAGCATCACAAGCAATGAAAGAATTCATTGACCAACCGACTGAAGCTAGATTGCTTGCCGCCCGAGAAGCTGCTATCGTTGCCAGTACCGCTTACGCCTACGCCTACGCTACTGCTAGTGCTACGATTACTGCTTGTAGTTCAGTTGGTGCTTTTGATTATGCTTCTGTTACTGCTCATGCTATTGCCACTGCAACGGAGACAGCTGCTGCCGCAGCTACGGTTAGCACTACTGCTGCGGAAGCCGAGGAAGGAGCTGTCGCATTGGAAGCTTCTGTTGAGGCTTCTAAGAATGCAGCCGCTTTGGCAAAAGTTGGTGCCACACGTGAGCTCGCAGGTGCATCTCCTGCCGCCGCATTGGTAAGAAAGCAAGGAATTGCTATTGAACAAGAAAGTATTGATTGGTCTGTTGGTGCCACACACGAGGTGGCAAAATTTGCACGCGCGGTGGTGGCATTCAAAAGAGAGCAAGAAGTTCAGGCAGGAAAACCTGTAAAGGGATGGGAAAAATCAGTACAAATAGCAGAGGTCGAAGCACTGGCAGCTAGACCTTGTGGTAATGGATGGAAAGAAAAAAGTGATAGGGCTCATGAGATTATCGCGGTGATAAGAAATAAAGTCTGGCCAATAGCATGGCAAGCAATGCAGGAATTCATCAACCATCCGAGCATGGATCGAATGGTCGCCGCGCGCGAAGCCGCATACGCACTCGCTACTACGACCACGCACGCTGCTGCTACTGCTACCACTTACGCATCACTTTCCTCTAGTGGTTATGCAACCCTTTATGCGTCTCTTTACGCGACCGCTACAACGGCCGCTATTACTTCTGCGACTGCGACAGCTTTTGCTTCAACCGCTGAAGCAGTGGAGGCAGCAGAAGCTGCCGAAATTTTTATTGAGGCTTCTAAGTCTGCTGCGGTTTTATCAAAACAACATGGAGTTAACGTTATTATACAAGAGAATATTGATTGGTCGGTAGAGGTAACCCAGAAAGTAGCAGAATTTACTCGAGCCGTTGCCATATTTAAGGGAGCAAGTTTAAATAAGCTTCCTGATGTATCTAATTCTTCAGCTAATTGTAAACAAACAGTTGATTTACCTGACTCTTCAGGCTTCGTTAAGGGAAGTTATGCATGGTATAAAGCACAAGAAAAAAAGAAGTAACGATGCTCCGCGCGAGGATACCGTACCTACAGCTCCGACATCTTCTGAACAACAGCAAATGGTACAAAAGATGGTGACAGAGGAATGCAACCCTTCCTAATAAAGCGTGCTTATTTCCAGTATGGAGCGTTGGTCTGAATGGACAGAACAAGCAAAATGTAGAGAAGAGAAGGAAGTTCATTAAAAAATCACTAATGTGAGAGTAGTTTGCAGCGCATAATAAATATTTATTCGTGCACGAAATTAGTATTGCAAGGAAATTAGGGGTCAGGGTTCAAATATCAAGTCCTTGAGATATTCCATACTCGATTAATTCTACCGAGAGATTTTTTTTCAACTTTTGTAAATTAACATTTTTTAATTGATAACTTACATTAGCGGCGCTTTTCATTTTCAGTTGTTCCGCCAACCAAGCATTAGAAACAGTTGTTGTTTTTCTTAATAATAAGGCAAGAAAAACTTTTCTCGCATCATATCCAGTCAAGTTAAGGAGGTCACTTTGACTAAGATGTGCTTTAGCGAGCCCTTCCTTTAAGGATTTTTCTGCTTCGTAAAGTCCATGGGCTTTATATTCAGCTGTAGAATGATAAGCTCTTGAGCGTTCTTTTTTTAAAACATCTTTTGCTAACACAAACATTTTTTCAGAAAATTTCTGGGTTCCCCAGTACCAACCCTTTCTGAGATGACTGCAGCGTTTATCAACTTCTTTTGTTATCAATGGCACACCACAATGATCTGCTTCTTCTTCAATCGCTTTTCGATCAAGACGTTCCAGCATCCCTTGACGTCCATCAACGGTATCCAAAAACCCAAAAGCCTTCAATCCATCTTTACAGTACATCCATGCCTTTCTTTTATTTGGTAATAAGGCATATCCTTCTGCTAGGCTACTCCAAGGATAATCTAAAATACTCTGTTGATTTTCTAGTTTTATTAACCCAGCACGCAGAGGATTTAAATGAATATAATCTATTAGCGTTTCAAAGTAATACGAATTTTCTCCCTCTACCAGAATAGCCTTATAGCGATCTCCAAAAAGGCGTCCCCACTCTTTGTGCCTTACATTAAATCGTCGCGTATAACTATTTTGAAGCCACTTCATGCCTTCCACAAGATTTGCTTCTGGCGTTTGAATAAAAAGATGATAATGGTTCTCCATAAGAACCCACGCATGCACTCTCCATCCTGTCATCTCACACGTGTCTCCTAATGTTGCTAAAAAGCATTGGCGATCAGTATCATCTAAAAAAATTGCCTGCCGATGATTCCCTCTGGCCAGTACGTGGTAATAAGCATCTTCACATTCAATTCGTATACTTCTAGGCATTGTAATATACTTTTATTAAAAGACTTGTGTTAATACTTGATATTTGAACCCTGACCCCTAAATTTATAAATTTTACATGAGACCATTTGAATTTTAAAAGTCTCACTTTTATTTTTAACTATTTTTTAGCTAGTATTTTAAATAAAACTTTATTAGAAGCAATTTTAACAAGCACTCTAAACGTTCTGCTAATTTCCTGTTGTTTCGCAAAACTAACTCCATAAAATACACACACGAGCGTATTACTTGAAATGTTTTTTACTTTTAATGTTTGGTTGTCCCAAGAATATTTTGGAATTATTTTTTGATTTTCCAATTGATCTTCCAGGTGATCAAAAAGATTTTTTATAATTATTGGCTTATCTCGATTACAAATGACTAGATCTACCCCATTGTAATTACTCACTCCATGAAAATTAATACCCCAGATGGTTTTATTTTGATTTGATTCTACTGAAATATAAGCTATATGGCTTGGAAGGGGGATTTCATCGCCTTTATTTGTTTTTAAAAATGGAATAAAATCTTCTTCTGTCTCATTTTCTGTTTTTATTGATTTTTTTATAACTTCACAAGCAGCTAGTTGGAAAAGTGAGAGAATTAAAACTGTTATTATTAAAAATATCTTTTTCATTTTATGAAATACCAAATTACAGGTGTTTGTCGACTATTAGGTGCTCCACGAACTTTCAAAGCATCCATTGTTGCTGGAGTTAAATCAATACCTGCATTATTACTAGGAATGCTGTATGCGGCACGTTGTTTATTTGCATATTGAATTTCTGCCTTTGGCCGCTGCCCCTCTTTTTTCCAATATGCGTCATTTTCATTCCAAGGCCCCACATCATTTACTGTACCAATAACTGATTGTCCATTTTCTGGATTAATAACCATGACTTTTCGCTGATTATGTAGAACAGGCGCAGGAAGTGAAACTTGCGGTAAGTTAGGATTTACAAAACCACCGTATGCACTCTTCATTCCTGATTCTTTACCACCTCCAAATTCAGAAGCTATAACTGAAAATCTAATTATAGCAGGCGTATTTTGGATTACTCTTTGACTACTTTCAATGATATTTTGCCAACTGGGCGTATCATCAATGTTACTATAATTAAAAAATGGATTGATACTTACTATTGAATTCTGCGTTCTGGTTTGCTCGTTACCCTCCGCACATCTTCCATCCGGGTCCAGGCCATTAATCGGATCTCCGTCACAATAGTCATACAGTGATAGGCTTGCTTCATGGCCCAGTGGATCGGCGCTTAAGAATCTACCAGTCATAGGGTCGCAGTAGCGAGCGCCCATGTAGTAGAAGCCTGTCCAGTCTTGGTAGTGACCACGCCATTGTGAAGTGAGATTGAGGAGGTTTTTATCATCGATACTCGATCCTGGCATAAAACCATAAGCTCCTAACACACCATTGTACGGTATGAAAGTGCTTGAGGTGATCGTTCCAAGAGTATCGCCGAAGTAGTTGTTTACTACTCCATAGCTCGATTTTGTGTTTTCGTTGTACGTCGCTTCCAATCCTCCAATGCCTTGGGCTCCGCCGTAGCTGCCGCTTCGGTCTGGTCCATAGAGGTTCCAGATACGACCGCCATTGCAATCATGACCAAGCTCTAAAAATTCCACCAATGGATCGTAGTAGTAGCGCACAACTGCAGGTTGTCCATCAGTTGCACTGCCTTGAAAGCTGGTCTGAATTCGTCTTCCGAGACCGTCATAAACGGTATTCCAGACGTTATTGCCGTTTCCATTTTGCTCAACTTTTACAAGACGACCAAAACTATCCCAAGTGAGATTTTGAGTTGCTCCTCCAACTATTGAACGGTTTTCAACTTCCCCAGCTCCATCATAACTACTCGCCAACGAATAAGAGTTGCTGACATCTTGATTGAGGCTATCAAGAATCGCTTGGCTAAAACTATTTTGCTCACTAACGACATTAGCAACTGTTGGTGTTACTTCTTGCCTCATCCTCACTCCAAGCTGATCAAACGTATATGATGCTGTTTTAGTGCCAATAGGCAGAATAGTTGTATTTAATGAGCTTGTTAAAAGATAAGGCTCAGTTGTCAATCGGCCACAATTATCATAATCATAATTACGTGTTTCAGCAGATGCTCCAACAATGCTGTAACTTGCTAATCTTCCATCTGGTCGCCAGGAGAGGCTTTCTTGGGAGCCATCTTTCATTGTTTCGGAAGTCACATTTCCTCTTCCATTGCGTGTTATGGTTGTATTGCCATAGGGAGTTTTTCGCTGACAAAGCAAACTATTATCTCCATAGCTGTAGGAATAAGCTCCAGAGGCATTCTGAGCAAGAATTGGCAATCCAAGAGCATTGTAGTCGAAGGTATATTGAGCCCCTTTGCCTTGACTGTCTAAAGTCCAATTCAGAGCAGTGCGCTCTCCTGCCCCATTCCATTCTAAAGTCCAGGATGAAATATTAGTTTTATTGAGAGAAGTCGTTTCAGAAATCATCTGTCCATAGGCGTCATATCCCCTGGAAACTACTGTTGAAGGGCCTGTAGCGGCATCGTTATAGCGTTGATCTACCAAAGTAAGAAGTCCTCGCAAATCGTACTTGTAAGTTGTGGTTTGATTTTGTTCAGGAATCTTCGAACCGCTGGAACTAATAGAAACAGGACGTTCCCAGGCATCGTAGCTAATCGAAGTGGTAAAGCGACGAGGATCGGTGATGGATGAGAGAAGTCCATTGGTGTAAGCGTAGCTATGTTGACACGTCACAGCTCCATCAGAACCGATCAGCGCATCGCTAGTTTTTCGTCCGGCACTGTCATACTCATTTTTTTCAATCAGACCTTGCGGCATCGAACGCGTGAGCAGCTCGCCTGCGGCATTGCAGCTGTATTTGGTAACGGCATTTCCAGGCAAAATTTCAGAAGCGAGATGGTTTAAAGCGTCATAGGTCCACTGCGTCACATTTCCAAGTTCATCGGTAAAAGAAGTTCGATTGCCGTTCGCATCATAGGTGCTTCGTTGAGCATTCTTCTCATCATCATGTTTTAAAATCAGTGGACGACCACAGAGATCGGTATAAGTTGTCGTTGCGATAGCATTACTTCCCTTTCCAACTGTTGTCATCACACTTTGATGATCGGGAGAATACCAATTACTCTCTTCTTTGGCTAAACTTCCATCTCTATTATAAATTCCTTTCCAAACAGGTCTTTGTAAACAATCAAAAAAGGTTAAGAGATGTTCTCCTATAGCATTGATCTCGTCGTGACTGTTGCGAGTATCATTATAGATATGGGTTATTTTTTGAGTGGTAGATGGACATTCTGTCATTTTAAGACGGTTTAGACTATCGTAGCTGTTTTTAAAGGTGTTGCCAGCCAGGTCAGTACTTGAAATGAGATTGCCTCGAGCATCATATTGTTGGATTTCTTGGTCTAATTGTTTTCCTTGAGAATCAAGATAACTACGGATGACTGTATGGGTACTGTCGTTATAAGTCGTTTCGCATTTAGAACTATTTTTCAAACGTTCTTCGACAACTCTCCCTATTAGATCGTAGCAATAACTAATAGTAGTTCCATCGGTTTGATTTTTTTCTATAAGTTGTCCTCGACTTGTATAAGTCATCTTTTCAGTTGCTCCAAGAGGTGTTGTGTGAGAAATAGCATCTCCTCCAGGCTGGTAAGTGAAACTCTCATTCGAGAGAGCTGGGCTGTTAGTTGTGTCTCCTTGTCGATGAACAATACAGGTCATGTTACCAGCAGGATCATACTCCATGGTGGTCATGTTGTGATTGGGATCAAGTGTTGCTATTTTGTTGCCGTAGTCATCGTAAAGATGAAAGGTTGTTGCTACTCCAGCATCCTTAATTCCACTTCCATCAGAAGAGGCTTGGCTACGCCAAAAACTCTCTTCAGTGACTCTCCCCATATGGTCGTAACTGGTATAAGCATAGTCTACCGGGTTAAATCGTGCTCCTTGTTGCCATGTTGGTTCGCCATTGTCGTTATAATAGGTGTAGTTCCAATCAACCAGGTTTTCCATTGGATCATAGGTTTCTTTTACAATAGGACGCCCCATAGCATCATATTCATTTTTAATTTTCGTGCCTGAAGGAAGAATTGTTTCAACAATCTCTCCTCGAGGGTTTGTACGAAAAGTTGTTTTTAGCGCTGCATCGTGAGTCCCCGTCTCTTGGGTTGTTTCGCTAAGGAATCCATGAGCATCATATCGGTAATTTTTAATTGCCCCGTTGTTGTTTTCTTCTAGAAGGAGACCACAAACATTAGTCCCGTTATTATTAACATCAATATAAGTACGGGTTACTAAACTGCCTGGTTTGGTAATGGTTGCAGGAAGGTAGGGATGAGCTCTATCATAACTATAGCTAGTCTTATTCTTTAGAGGGTCAGTAATACTTTCTAAGAGGTTAGTAGGGGTGTAGCTTAGATATGTTGTAGCTGTTTCGTTACGGCTTTTCCCTGTAAGATTTCCTGTTTGGGTTACCTGGGTAAGATTACCTTGATTATCGTAATGATAGTCTGTTTTGAGGCCTCTCAAATCGGTTTGACTTATTTTCTGGCGTTTTTGAAGGTCTGTTTCCCATTGAATAGTGCTTATTTCTTGATTTTGATTAATGGTTTTAATGAGTTGCCCCTCTTCGATTTTATAAGTAACTGTATGGCTCAATACGTCAGTTAGGGTTGTTGTTCCAGTAAATATTTTATCGTTGGTTTTATGGAAATCATATTGGAATTTGGCAGTAACTTTGACTTCAGCTCCTTTCCCAGTTCTAGCTGATTGAACACTCACGCGACGCTCGCTATCATAAATATTTTCTAGGAGACGTCCTTCAGGTTTTTCTTCTCGAAGCAAAAGGTGCGTTGAGTACGTCGTGGAAGGAAGTTTGGGATGATCCGGATCAGGAAGAGTTTGCTTATGTTCGTAAGAATAAGTAGTGCTCGATCCGTCGGCTAATATTACTTGGACAAGATCTCCATAACTATCATAGCTATAGTTGACATGCCGTCCGTCATTTGCGAAGGCATCAGTAATATGCCCATAGATATCGTATTTAAAATGGATATTATTACCATTGTTAGAGCGAATGACTTTGAGTTCTCCCCAATCTTCGTTGCTAGGAATATTACCCCTCTCAAAAGTTAACATGTTACCATTAGCATCTTCCCAGCTCTCAAGGTAAGGACGTTTCCGAGTAATCTTGGGTGATTCTGAAAGTGGGTATTCCTTGATAAGGTAGTGTCGAGTGCTTCCATCGCATCCTTTAAGATCGTAGCCAATGTTTTCTCTATTTTCGATGCAGACAATTTTGTTATTAAAAAGATTTTTACTTCTGAGGCTACTTCCTAATTTCTCCTCAGGATTATTATAAAGAGTTGGGTTATCAGCACTCGTAGGAATCCATATTTTTGGCTCGCTACCTTCCTGATAACGATAAGCAATCACAGAACCATCAGCCTCTGCAGCATAAATTAGGGTTGATGGTTTGCTTTGATCATCAATAGAAAGCCCCAAGTAAGGGAAATCACTTAGTTTCCAACCAAAGCCAAGATTATTGTGAGCCTGATTTTGAGAGGTGTAGTTTCGACGAAGTTCCAAAGGCATAGGAGCAATCAGACTCAAGTCAATATTATTGATGTAAAATTCTCCCGTAGTAGGATTCACAGGATCGGCAATAAATCCCTTACCACAATTAAAAAACGATGTTGTTCCTACAAAGCCTTTATCGCAAAGCCAAGAAGCGTATTGAGCTGTTTCTTTTCCAAAGTTTGAAATACTTATTGAAGAATTGTTTTCCCGAGGGAAGCATTGATTTGCAAAACTTGTAAGTGTTGATTGAGTATCTGGCATAATAACTTGTTGGCCAGTTGTTAATTGAGAGTACTCAGTATTATAGTTATCATTTAGACTATGAAAACTAGGAAAATAGTTAAGAGTACCCGAGATATTATAAGCAAAGCTAGCTTGCCCACTTGTAGTAAGGTTCAAGCTACTATCTACAATATTTTGAGCAGACATACTATTCATCCATGTGTCTCCAGCAATCATTCCCGAGAAACCTCCATTGAGAGCGATAAGTTGTTTTTGATGGCTCAATCCTTGTGGATATAAGTTGTCTTTTACAAGTAATTCATTACTAGTTAAATTATTAGACTTTTTCCTAAACTCTACTTCTGCTGCGAATTGCTTCGTCGCGTCGGTGCTCGAAGCATCGAGTAGCTTCTGTACACTCAACTTCTGCGCGCCGTCGACTCCTTGCACTTCATCAGCAGAAGCGAGTTTTGAAAGAAGTCTATTATCCACTTCTTCCGCTACTTTTCTAAATTGTGTATTGGATAATGTTATATCGAGTGATGGTGTAATCATTGCGGTTGCACCGTTTGAACTAAATACGAAAGCTCCCATCCCAAGGTATCCTTTCTCCTGATCCCAGAAAGCCTCCATGGGAGCTGATGTGATAAGAGCATACTCATAACCGTTAACATTCAACATGTATTTTTCTAATCCACTTATTTTTAACCAATTGCAGAAATAATTTCCAAGCTGTCGTTTCAAAGTACCATGGTTAAATGAAAATATCCTATTGCTGAAATAGCTTGTATTAAAAATGTTACTAAAATCATTATCGTTCATAGTAACATTATTTAAAATAACCACTCCATCTTTAGGATGAGCGGCTATCCCTGTTTTTGGATCCCAACCTTGGGCAATATCAAGCAATTTTACTGTAGAAACAGCATCATCTTTTTTAAAGAATTGATTAATAATACGATGTTCCTGTGCAGATATTTCGACAGTTTGAAGACTTCTTACTCCAGTGTCACTATTGGAAAATAGATCTTCGTTTTCTAGGTGAGAGGTTCTATTTTCTAGTGTTATAAAATCACAAAATGACATGTCTACTTTCGGGAAACATAAATTAATATCTTCTATTCCATTATTATTAGCAGTCATTACAGTACCATCTTCCTTATGAGAAGGACTCATGGAAACTAAACCAAAAGCACATTTAGCAATGGGATACTCCTTAAATAATTGCTCACTTAACAATTCAAATTTATTGACTTCATAATAGTAGGATTGTCCCATAATCTGCAACAGCTCTCCCATGGCTCTTTCCTGATCAACTTGCAAAAGAGGATTATCTGCTAGCATTTTTTGATAATCCCAATATTTTTTACTCTCAAAAACGATCATTTTTTGAGTAACTCTTCCGTATTCAAGAGCGATTGAAGCCATATCTCCTTTAAAGAGAGGACGATTTATTTCCTTAATATTATCGTAATTTATTTTATAGCAAAGTAATGCATCATTATCAGAACCACTTGTTGTTTGTAAAATAGTACTTATCTGTTGAGGTCCTCTTAAAATATTATTCGGATCTTGATTATCACCTGCATGAAAGGTATGTGGTTTTTCTTCACTACTCACATCAGCTAGATCATAAGGCTCAAGGGATAAAATCATCTTGTATTGTTGTGGGGTAGTTCCCGGAATAAGTTGATGATAAAGGAGCAATCTTCTATTATGAAAATCTGTTAACCTCATCGATCCTGTTTCAATCATTGGTTCTCCTTCCATGTATTTTTGATCATTATTACGATCACTAAAGACCTGAATACTAATTGTTTGAAAGATATCTTTAAGTATTCCATCTAGTTTAGGATTTTGAGTTGCCTCTAAATTTTGAGCAAGGTTGTCTAAAGAAACTACAGGTGTAGCCCAAGGATGTGGAAAATCTTCCCATTTTGTATAATAATGTTGTCTGTTCTTATACTTAATTCCGACATCATCTAGTGTTAAACCTAGTGGGGCAAGGTGTTGACTAGCGTAGAGAGGAAAGAGAGTTCCTGGGTTATTTTCTTTTAAAATTTCGGGATCCGTTGTTTTTGTTGGATTACGAACATTTGGATCATTCAATAAGTATTGAATCAACCATTGCTGAGGTGTCTCATAACCTTTTGGAAAATAGCTCCAAAGATCTTTCCCCTCTTTAACTTCTATATCTTTAAGCCACGGAAATAGATGAACCCATTTCCCATCAATATAAGCTGCAACCCAAGGATAGTTAATAGGTATTAGCTCAGGAATTTTAGTATTTCCAAGATAATCCATAGTGCCTCTTAATTGAACTTTTAAGAGCTTGCTTATTTGTTCATCAAACATGAGCTCTTCACCTTTTTGTGGAAAGATATATCCACAAGGCACACCGGTTTTCCGAAGAAGATAAATAAGCAAGGAACACTGCTCTACAGGAGATCCTTCACCTTCGAGATAAACACCAAGAGCATCTCTACTTACCTTTGTAAAATCAATAGAAGAGCCTGCATTTCCATTGAAGTTAGGTCCTAAACCATTAATAAGTTCTATCTCATTTTGAACATAATTAGCTATTGCCATAGGGTCATGACCTAAATCTTCAACTAATTTATCAAGAGTGGAGTGACTTTTAAGTTCAGAACTTGTATATTTATCAATTGTTTTAAGATCAAAGCCAGTTTTTTCTGGAGCTGGAAGAGTATCTTTTACAGCAGGTGTTTGATGAATTAATTCATCAAGACTTTTATTTTGGTAGGCACTTGGAAGTGGAATTGTTTGAAAATGAGGAGGCTCGAGAATAGTTGTTATCCATGAAGATGGTTGCTTAAAATCTAGCGTATAACTCAGATTATAAGTTTGATTTTTTTCTTGAGCGTCCTTTGCTATTGGAATAATTGGTATATTGCAATTGCTATCAATAAGATATGCTTTAGTATCTTCACCTTTTTGAGAAGTAAATCCTTTAATGCTTATCTTATAATAAAAATTATCATTGCCTGACTTTTGCTTTATTAACAATGATGGATATAAAATCTGTGCATCAATGCCCCCTTTTAAAGTTAACGTAGAACTGTCAGAATAGTAAATTTGCGTATTAAAATCGATTTGTTTTCCATTCCTAATTTCATATATAGAGTAATCTTCAATTAAGAAGTCATTACCAAATTTTTTCCACACATCATTGTTGCTTAATCTAGGAAGTGTATAAGTTGCTGTATAAACAGGTTGAATATTGTTATCACCTCCTTTAAATAAATCCTTATCGTATACTTCAATTTGAATATCGTTTATATCTCCGGTTGCACTCAAATCTTGTCCTGCTCCAGCAATACTAAAACTATACCATTGATTAACATAAAGAGGATCGCCATGACCTTCACTTCCAAAAGCCACTAGAGGTGGCTGCCCTCCAACAATATTTGCTTCTATTTTTGGCAGGCAATTAACAGGAAGATAGGAAATTTTATCTCCATTGAGTTTATCACATTGAATGTGATAACAAGGTTCTTGTAGCTCTTGTAATTTCGATGTTGCTTTTAAAAACCATGGATATCCTTTAGGGTAAATAGCTTGAAAATCTTTGATTCCATCAATAGCTATTCCTTTTTCTCCATCAAGAGCAATAATTGAGGAAAGGTAACGTTGTTCTTTTCCGCTACCTCGATTATAGCGATTGGAACTGATAACCTCAAAAATAGTTTTCCCTATTTGAATATGACCAGAGTTATCATAGGCTCTTACTTCATATTGATAACTTCCTTCAGGTAAATTTGGTTGAGTAAATTCATAAGACTCTGCTGCTAGTGATGTGATGCACAGTTGTGCTCCCTTTTGAGGATCAATTTGATAGAGCTCCAACTTAGTAATTTTTTGATCATTGAGATGAGTCACTCTAGCAACTAAAGTTACTGTTGCTGGAGCACGAAAAGGCCCTGTTGCTACGAGGCTAACACTAAAAGGCTCGGGTGTAATTTCTTTACGTGAATCAATACATTGCTGATGACACTCTAAATTATTAACTGATTTTACTAATTCACACCTCCCAATAAGAGAGTTTAGAAAAAAAAAGATAAGAGAAAATGTAAGAATACGCATAAAGTAGGTGTTCAGACTTCCTCCTTCGGAGGACGGATCTGAACCAAATGAATCGATTACGAAGTTGTCATGTGATGCAATGCATAGTTTGTTAAGAAGCTACTGAACAGCCTGTTTCGAACTGTAGTCTGTAGTCTGTAGTCTGTAGCCTATCGTTCAGAGCTCCCCTTCCAAAGGAGGGGGAGCTGAACGATTACGGTTGATTATTCTTCGACGACATCAACAATATAGTTATTATTTCCAATTCTAATTGTTGCTTCTCCTGGTGATGTAGCTGTAAAAATTTTAATACTACATTGGAGGCTTTTATTATTTTGATCGCGACCTCTATACTCAGTATTAAGATGCAAAATATCTGGTAAAATAGAAGTATCTACACCATCAGTAAATGGCTGTATGATAGTAAGTTGTTGGCTATTTTGAATGCATATAGGCCCGCCATTTTTTATATAACTATCTTTTGTTATTGCCTGAGGTCCAGGGGTAATAGCAACAACTGTTCCATAAGGAGGCAGATCGGCAAAAAGCCTATTAGAGCTTAGAGAGCTTAATAGTAGAATTGATAAGGTTAGTGTTTTCATAGGATGATTTAATTTTCTTAGGTGAGGTAAAATATGGACAAAAAAATAACCAGCGGCGTCGAGCGCAGCTGGTTATTGTTCAAAGAAAACATTGATAACATCCATTCTAAAGACAAGATGATTGCTCTTATCTTCTACATGGGTGTTATGAATTATTAAGCTCATATTTTACGAATGAATAAAAAGAATAAGAATATTCTCATTATTTCATTCGACACTTATGAAATAAAAAGTGTTCAAATAAATTTATAAAAAAAATTTCAGATTGACTTCAAAGCCTGATAAATTCAAGCTCTCAAGGCAGTGGGTTTGGTTGTATTGAAAAATTCAGCAGCTGCATCAGCTGCGTTCAACAAGTTCAGATCAGTCTTTCGAAGGAAGTGGATTTGAGCGCTTACAAATTTACCAATATATTCTTTACCCTTTAGCCTTCACCCTTCACCCTTCACTCTCTCAGACTAAATCTACTTAAACTTACTGCAGAGCAGTAAAAAGCTATGCAATGCATTCACACCACTACTTCGCAGTCGGATCATTTGGTTCAGATCCCTTCTTCACAGGAGGAGGAATCCGAACGCTTAACGTTAAATGATGATGATCTCTATCCTCTTCTCGAAACGCGGCATAATGATCCCCATCATATATTAGGTGTTCATTCCTTGTCGAATGGTCACTGGATTGTGAGGGTATGGCATCCAGGAGCTCGTGGGGTGACGCTCTGTGTTGAAGGAACTAAAGGAGTGGAAATGAAAACTCCTTTTTCTTATGTTCACGAAGCAGGACTTTTTGAAGTAGAGGTAGAAGCTTCTATTTTTGAAGTAGGAAAACCTTTTGCCTACACCTTAGAAATTACCAATGCTCATGGGGTCACCAGTCGTATTCATGATCCTTATGCATTTCCACCACAGATAGGAGATGTTGATCTCTACCTTCATGCTCAAGGAAAGCATTGGGGGATGTATCATCATTTAGGGGCTCATCCTCGTACAGTCGAAGGTGTGAAAGGAACAGTTTTTGCTGTTTGGGCACCTCATGCACAGCGAGTTAGTGTAGTTGGTGATTTTAATGGATGGGATGGACGTTTTCATATGATGCGTCGATTGGGACACTCAGGTGTTTGGGAAATTTTTCTGCCAGGTGTTGATGTAGGTGCTCATTATAAATTTGAGATTCGTGGACCTCATGGTGAAATTTTGTTAAAGACAGATCCTTACGGATTTTTTGCTCAACATGATTTAAGTACTGCGTGTATGGTCTATGACCTTGAGCGTTACCAGTGGAATGATAGTAGCTGGATGGAGAATAGGGTTAAAAAAGACCTCTATAGCTTGCCTCTTTCTATTTATGAAATGCATCTTGGATCGTGGCGTCGCTGTCCTGAGGAGGGAGATCGTCCTTTAAGCTATCGAGAGCTTGCTGAAGAGCTCGTCGACTATGTCGTGGAGATGGGATTCACCCATGTAGAGTTACTTCCAGTAATGGAGCATCCTTTTGAAGGGTCATGGGGGTATCAAGTGGTCAACTTCTATGCGCCCAGTAGCCGTTTTGGATCACCTGATGAATTTCGTTATCTCGTCGATCGGCTGCATCAAGCCGGTATTGGTGTAATTCTGGATTGGGTGCCAGGACATTTTCCTCGCGATGCGCACGGTCTGTGGCGCTATGATGGAGCTACTCTCTATGAGTATGAAGATCCACGTCGAGGAGAGCATCAAGAGTGGGGTACAATGGTTTTTGATTATGGACGCAATGAGGTGAGGAATTTTCTTATTGCGAATGCTCTCTATTGGTTAGCAGAGTTTCATATTGATGGATTAAGGGTTGATGCGGTCGCTTCCATGCTCTATTTGGATTATTCTCGTAAGGAAGGAGAATGGGTACCGAATCAGTTTGGTGGTCGAGAGAATCTTGAGGCTGTCAGTTTTATTAAAGAATGTAATGAGCTCTGCTATCAGCGACATCCTGGAATTATGATGGTAGCGGAGGAGTCGACTGCCTGGCCTGCTGTTTCTAAACCAACTTATTTAGGAGGGCTTGGTTTTGGTTTCAAATGGAATATGGGATGGATGAATGATTCTCTCCGCTATATTAGTCGAGCGCCTATTCATCGTAAGCATCATCAAAACGATATTACTTTTTCGATGATCTATGCCTATCATGAACATTTTATCTTGGTGTTAAGTCATGATGAGATGGTGCATGGTAAGGGATCGCTCCTTTCAAAAATGCCCGAAGATGATTGGCAGAAGTTTGCCAACGTACGCTTTTTTCTTTCTTGGATGTGGGGACATCCTGGGAAAAAATTGATCTTCCAAGGAGGAGAGTTCGCTCAACGTGATGAATGGAATCATGACCATAGCCTTGACTGGCACCTTCTTGGATGTGATTCTCACCGAGGAGTTCAAAAACTAGTTCAACGACTCAATCATATCTATCGCAGTGAGCCTGCACTTTGGTTGCTTGATGACCGTCCGGAGGGATTTGAATGGATCGACTTCCATGACAGTGAAAATAGCGTTTGGTCGTTTTTACGAAGAACTCTTTCTCCTCTTGTGGCAAGCGAGGCTCCGAGAGGTTCTGACCTTATCGTGATTGTCAATGCAACGCCTGTGGTTCGTTATCACTATCGTATTGGAGTTCCTGTAGCTGGTTTGTATGAAATTATCTTGAATAGCGATGATACCGCTTTTTGGGGAAGTGGAATGATGATGCCCTCCTTCTTGCACTCCGAGGAACAACCGTGTCATCGTTTTGCTCAGTCAATCAGTCTTGATCTACCACCATTGAGCACGCTTTATTTGAAAGTGCCTAGACAGGCAGAAAAATAGCTAGAAAAGTGAAGGGGAGTAAAGGGTAAAGAGTCCCGAGGCACAATTTACTCAGAGTCAACACTACATGACTAACAGATGAGATCTAGCCAGCGGGAAGAGCAGAAATTAACCACAATACCACTGCCCGGGAGGGCGTGGGATAGACTACGAAGAGCATTGCGAAGCATTGCTCGAGTAGCCCTTCAAGGGTGAGCCGAGCGAAAACGAGCGAGTCAAAAGAACACGAAAGAAGAAGGTACTCGTTCAGATTCCCCTCCTTCGGAGGCGAGCTCTGAAAACTATAGGCTAAAGGCTGAAACAGGAATTATGAAAATTGGAACCTAGACTTCCAATTTTCATAAATCAGCCTTTCTCTGTTTTTATCGCAGTTAATTTTTTCTTTCTTCTTCTTTCGTGTTCTTTTGTGTTCTTTTGTGGTTAATTTTTTCTCTAAGCTGCGTTGCAAGGGCAATGACTTCCTCCTGGTTTTTTCCCATCACGGTAAAATGTCCCATCTTGCGGCCAGGCTTAGCGACTTTTTTCCCATAGAGGTGGAGCGTTACAGCAGGATTTTCTAAAAGCGGTTTCCAATTAGGCTCACCATTATTCCAGAGATCGCCGAGAAGATTAACCATAACAGCATTCTGTTCTAATTCCGTGGATCCGAGAGGAAGACCAGTAATAGCTCGAATCATCTGTTCAAACTGGCTCGCCTTGGAAGATTCTATCGTATGATGTCCTGAATTATGAGGTCGTGGTGCCAGCTCATTCACGATGAGTTCTCCATTGGGCAGTACGAAAAATTCCACCGTAATGAGTCCAACAACATCGAGTGTTTTAGCTATGGCATTGGCGATACGTTCTGCTTCAAGGAGTACCTTCTTTTCAAAACGAGCGGGAGCAATTGAAAAATCGAGGATACCATGACGATGAATATTTTCTTGAATAGGAAATGAACGGACTTCCCCTGTAGTTGAGCGCGCTGTGATGACAGAGGCTTCTGCGCAGAAGGAGATTCGCTTTTCGAGAACGGCTCGTGAAGTATGAAGGCTTTTCCAAGCATCATCGAGATTAGACTGCTTTCCAAATTCTACTTCTGCTGCGAATTGCTTCGTCGCGTCGGTGCTCGAAGCATCGAGTAGCTGCTGTACACTCAGCTTCTGTGCGCCGTCGACTCCTTGCACTTCATCAGCATAAGCGACTTTTGAAAGCAGTCTATTATCACCCGGATGAAGAGTAACTTGTCCTTTGCCATCGTAGCCAAGGGTGGTAGTTTTTAAAATACAAGGTCTGTTGCCTAATTCAGAAATACCTTCTGCTAATTCTTTAGCAGAGGTTACAACAACAAAAGGTGCTACAGGAAATCCATGAGTTTTCAAAAATTCTTTTTCAAGCACGCGATCTTGGCAGGTATGCACGACGGCAGGCGCTGGGTAGAGAGGACGTAGTGCCGCTAATTTATTGAGAGTTGTGGCAGGAATATTTTCAAACTCCAAGGTGATGAGATCGACACGAGAAGCAAAATTCTCTAGGGCTTTCTGATCATCAAAAGACGCGTGAATAAAATAGTCAGCATAAGGAACCGCAGGTCCTTCTGCTACGGCATCAAAAACAATAACTTGAAATCCCATTTTTTTTGCAGCCATCGCCATCATCTGGCCTAATTGACCACTTCCTAAAATTCCGAGACGCTTTGCATCTGAGGGAAGAGTTGGTAGACATTCAGATTCTTCCTTTTTTGGAATCAAATGATCGAGCGGCGAAGTAGGAGTATGATATAATGACATGGGTGACTACTGTTTTGGTAAGCGTTCAGCTCTCCCCCTTCAGAGGACGGACCTGAACCAAATGGTTGAGCTGCGAAGATGTAGTGTAACTACATTGTATAGTTTGTTGAGAAGCTACTGAACAGTCTGTTTCGACCTTTAGCCTTTGGCCTATATACTCATCACGAATGAAAATTAGGAGTTTTTAAATATAAAAAATCCTGAATAACGATAGCAGTCTAATTCAAAGAGACAAGAGCTGGTATACCTTTGTTGGATGAACTTTAGGAAATTTCGGAACTACCAACCTACCTGAAAAAAAAGAAATTAACAGGGATGAAAGGGATGAAAGGGATGGCAGAAAAAGAGTACTGAATAATGAAAAATCTAATCATTATTTAACCCACCAACATCTCTTGATTTCTGCGAAATAAAGAGATGCTGATATAATGGGCCTCATTGGTAATTCACAGCAAGATTTAGCTTGGAGAGTAGATCCATTGCTCCAATAAGGTACTAAGAACTGTAGAGTATACTCAAGAAGACTCCTCTAAGAGATTAATTGGTTTGAGGAGCGCTGGCTTAATAATTTAGTATACGAATCAATAATTTCTGTACGTTGTAAATTATACCAACATTAGCAACGTCATTTTATTTCGTAGAAATAAAATGATGTTGGTATTACTGATAAGAACTCTGATGAATTGTTTTCTTGATTTTATCCTCTGTTATCCCTTCCATCCCTGTTAATTTTCTGCAAATTGACGTTGGTAGTTACAAAATTTCCTAAAATTCATTCGAGAAAGGTATATAATCCAATAAACAGTTTTTTTCTTTTGTATTCTTTTGTGGTTAATTTCTCTCTTCTTCTTATTTGTTATGATGTTTACCACCGCAGTCGCAACCTTGATCGTTACAATAATACGAGCATTGCCTCTTATTTTCTGCTTTCGATTAGGAGAGTTTTTCGGGCTTATTGTTTGGGTTCTGTTGCCAGGCTATCGACGACTTGCGAAACAGAATCTCTCTATTGCTTTTGGGGAGAAATTGACTTCTTGTGAAATTGATCGATTAACACGCAAAAATTTTACAACCCTAGGAGCTAATATTATCTGCTCTATTAAAATTCCAGCGATGAGTGAGGAAGCTATTAGGTCAATTTTTACCATCGAAAATCAAGAGAACTGGAATGCAGCAATTGATCATCAGCATGGTCATGGAACCGTAGTTGCTTTGAGCCATTTTGGTAATTGGGAACTTAATGCGCAGCTCGCAATTTTTGCTAAACCACGTTCCTCAGGGGCCATTTATCAGCCTCTTCGCAATCGTTCCATGGATGACCTCGTGAATCGCGATCGTAGGAGTCGTGGTGTTAAGACTTTTGATCGCAAACGTGATCTTAATGCAGCCTCTGCTCTTTTACGTGAAGGAGGAATGCTTGGCGTTCTTATAGATCAGCATGCTGGCGATGCAGGCATTTGGATTCCATTTTTCAATAAACTTGCTTCTACCTCTCCACTTGCAGCAACTCTTGCGCAGAGAACTAACTCTTTGCTTGTTCATGCCACCGTTCGTACGGTAGGTCCTGCACGCTGGAGTGTCCTCATTAAACCTACAATTCCAACGCAAGATAGAAGTATTGCCGAAATTACATACGAATTAGGATGCCAACTTGCTGAAGAAATTGAGCGTTCGCCTGCCGATTGGTTTTGGGTGCATAACCGTTGGAAGCTTCCGAAGCCAGCGTTTCTTCTCGCGCGTGTAAAACGAGGTCTTTATCTTCCTGCTGATTTTCAGGAGAATAAAACTCTTGTCCCTTTAAAGCTTCTCGTTCGCTCTCCTAACTGGCTTGGTGATGCTTGTATGGCTATTCCTGCAGTTCGTGCAATGAAACAGGGTCGTCCTGATTTGCATCTTACTATTTTAACTCCTGCGAAGCTTTCAGCACTTTGGCGTCTTATTCCTGAGGTTGATGAAGTCATAGAAATTCCTCCCAAGGCTTCTCCTTGGAAGGTGGCTAGGATTCTGCGCAGTAAAGCCACTCTAAAATATCTCCCTCCCTTTGATGTTGCGCTTGTGCTGCCCAACTCCCCTCGGAGTGCTTTAGAAGTTTGGCTTGCTGGTATTCCTCGACGTATTGGCCGCCTTGGAAGCAAGGGGCGCTGGAGAAAAGGCCTCATTAATCAACCCATTCCCGAATCGATTGGCAATGCTCCATCAATTCACGAAGCGGATCAGTATTTAGCGATTGCTCATTGGCTTGGTGCTTCACCACCACCATCTTTTTCAAGCGACGCTGCTCCCATAGGTAACTCATCTGTAGTAACCGTTCAGCCCCCCTCTCAACAGACGATACAATTGAATCGTACTACTGGTGCACAGTCGGATCATTTCATTCAGAGCGCGCCTCCGCAGGAGGTGGGCTCTGAACGGTTATCATCTGTAGAATCCATTCCAACGAATCATCAGGGTGATTTCAATTGTGCCTACAGCAGTAGGTCTCAACTTCCATCTTCAGCCGTAGTAGCGGCATCTCCCATCTCCCACCTCCCACCTCCCACCTCTATTCGTATCGGCCTTTGTGCAGGTGCTGAATATGGATCTGCTAAACGGTGGCCGGCGGAACGCTTCCGTGCTGTTATGGATCAGCTCTTACCCTATGATATTGGATGGGTTCTTCTTGGAACCTCTACAGAAATTCCTCTTGCAACAAGTATCCTTCGAGGGTTTTCTGTACCTGTTGAAAACCATGTTGGAAAGACAAGTTTAGCAGAACTTATCGAGCAGATTCGTGGTCTCGATATTCTTCTTACTAATGATACTGGAAGCATGCATCTTGCGGCTTTGTTTGGCATACCTGTCGTGGCTATTTTTGGTTCTACAGAACCAATGCTAACGGGTCCCCGAGGTCCTGAGCACACGATTATTCGTCATCAGGTTTCCTGTAGTCCTTGCTTCCTGAGAGAATGTCCTATTGATTTCCGCTGTATGCGTGGTATTACACCGGAAGAAGTTGCTAAGGCGCTGATAGACCAGTTTACTTCTAAACAAAGTTGAATAGCTTCACGAATTCGTTCCATTAATACATCCAAAGATTTTGCTTGGGTATGACAACCTTGTAATTCAGGAACTGAAGCAATAAAAAATCCTTCAGAATCACGTTCAATAATAACGTTAAACTCAGTTTTATTAATCATAACTGAAATATAACAAACAATTACTCAATAACCATTGTTTTCGTATGGCTTGTTTAGTTTTTAAAATATTAAAGAATTTTTATAAAAATTCTTTTTTCTTTTTTTGTGTTCTTTGTGTAATCCTTTGTGTTCTTTTGTGGTTAATTTTTTGCAGATTTGGCTACGCTGCTAATTAATCCCAAACTTTTTCAAACACCATACATTTACTTTATGGGTGATGATGGCGTAACAGCATAGGAACCCAATAACCCAAGGCCAGAAGAGGAGGGGAAGGGGGACCATTTCGAAATAAGCTCCTAATGGAGTGTAGGGAAGAACTCCTCCGATGGTCATGATAAGCAAGGTCATGGTGAGAAGGAAAGGACTTGCGATACTTTGGAAGAATGGAATCTTGGTCGTACGGATGATATGAACAATGAGAGTCTGTGTGAGGATCGATTCAACAAACCATCCTGTATGGAAGAGTTTTTCGTAATAACTTTTCATTTCAATCGTTGTTCCAGGATCAGTGAAAAGATGACAATGAAAGAAATAGAGCATTAGGAAAAAGGTAGCATAGTCAAAAATCGAGCTCAGAGGTCCAATGCACAGCATGTAACGTCCGATATTGCCGATATTCCATTGCCGAGGCTTCTGCATATATTCGGCATCAACATGATCTGAAGGAATCGCAATTTGAGATGTATCGTAGAGAAGATTGTTAACCAATACTTGAATCGGAGCCATTGGGAGGAAGGGAAGGAAGAAGGCGCCCCCAAGCACACTGAACATATTGCCAAAGTTGGAGCTCGCTCCCATGCGAATATATTTAATGATATTTCCAAACACCTTGCGTCCTTCAAGAATACCATCTTCTAGGACCATCAGACTCTTTTCGAGTAAGATAATATCGGCTGATTCCTTGGCCACATCAACAGCGGTATCAACCGAGATGCCGACATCAGCTACACGCATGGAAAGTGCATCGTTAATACCATCTCCCATGTACCCGACAACGTGACCACGTTTTTGCAAGGAGAGGATAATCTGTTCTTTTTGAGTAGGAGAGAGGCGTGCAAAGACGCTGCTTTTTTCAGCAAGTTCTCCTAGTTCCGTTTCATTGAGTGAGAGAATCTGATCGCCTGTGATGACTTCTCCTGCATCGATACCAACCTCTTTACAAATTTTACGTGTTACAAGAGCATTATCTCCTGTAAGAATTTTTGTCGTGACACCATAGCTTTTGAGGGAGGCAATCGCTTTGTAAGCTGATTCCTTAGGTGGATCAAGAAAAGCAATATAACCGAGAAGTGTTAGTTCACTCTCATCAGCAACCGAAAAGACAGTCTTGTCCTGAGGAAATTCACGGTAAGCAATACCGAGAACACGATAACCATCACGACTGAGATCTTCATATTCTTCAAGGAGATCATTTTTAATGAGGTCGATCATCATATAAACTTCGTCATCGACTTGGTAATGCGTGCAAGCTTTATAAATATCTTCCACCGCTCCTTTACAAACTAAGACGTGATCACCTTCATAGTCGACCACAACAGACATACGCTTGCGTTGAAAGTCAAAAGGGATTTCATCCACTTTTTTGCAGTCACGATCAACATCCAGATCAGTATGAGAAAGAACGGAGGCATCAAGAAGATTACGTAACCCTGTTTGATAGTAACTATTCATGTAGGCATAGCGCAGAACATCGTCACTTTGACGATTGGTCACATCAACATGTTTCTCAAGAATAACACGATCTTGTGTGAGTGTTCCTGTTTTATCCGTACAAAGAATATCAATCGCTCCAAAGTTTTGGATCGCATTGAGACGTTTCACAATCACCTTCTTGCGCGACATTGCCATGGCTCCCTTAGAAAGATTAACGACAACAATCATGGGTAGCATTTCAGGAGTAAGCCCTACCGCTACAGAGAGTCCAAAGAGCAATGCTTCAGCCCAGTCATGATTTTTGACTCCAATGATGAGAAAAACAATACTTACCATCACCACCATGAAACGAATCATTAACCAGGTGAATCCAGAAATTCCTCGATCGAAACTTGTGAGAACAGGAGCTCGAGAGAGCTTCTGCATGATGGATCCAAAATGAGTGCGTACACCTGTATTAATAACAAGGCCCTTGGCACTGCCGCTAACGACATTGCTTCCTTGAAAAATAGCGTTAGGAAATTCGATGATAGCGCGTTTGTTTCCCTCAGGTATTGCTCCGCGGTCTGTGCTTTTCTCAACTGGCATCGATTCTCCAGTGAGTGACGATTGGCTGACAAAGAAATCTTTGGCTACAAGGAGTCTCATGTCAGCAGCGATTAAAGAACCCGCCTGGAGTAAGACAACATCACCAGGAACAACTTTTGCCATAGGAATTTCTTGTTCCTGACCATGACGAAATACATGACAATTCGTCTGAACCATAGCGCGCAATTTTTCTACCGCCTTACTAGAGCGATGCTCTTGAAAGTAAGAAAATCCAACACTCAGCAGTAGCATAAACCCAACAACTGTGGCTGATTGTGGTTGACCCATTAAGATAGAGACAACACAGATAATGAGCAGTTGAATTACAAGGGGATTCTTACAGCGAATGAGAATTTCCTTGATGAATCCTTGATGGGGTTTTTTCCCAAAGTCATTTGTTCCGTACTCTTGAAAAAATGCTTCGGCCTGTTCTTCCGTGAGACCTTGTTCTGAAGAACCTAAGAGTTGAAGTGCTTCTTCATGAGATCCGAGACAGGCTTGAATCAGCTTTTGTTCATATCCTGAGATATTCTCTGTAGAAGTAGGAATCTTGCCACGCGAGAATGGAGGCAAAAGTTTAGAAAGCGAGGAGAAGAAATTCATGTAATAGGGTACCAACGTCACTTTATTTCTACGAAATAAAGTGACGTTGATAAAATTGGCAGCACTTGCAATCCAGTCATCATTTGAGAGTTTGGAAAAAACTCTGTTGCTCTAGGAATGGAACCTTCGATTACATGCTATCCTAATCTTATCAACGTCACTTTATTTTTAAAGATTTTTTATAAAAATTCTTGTAAGTATTCGGCTAACCCAGTCGATAAAGTTTTTCTAGATATATTGCAGCCAAGGAAGACCCCTTGGTTACTTAGGAGTTTAGAGGATGAGAAGTTTTTGAGATAAAATGTAGGAGTTAAAGAAAAACTTCCCCCTAAACCCTTAAACATTTAAACCCTTAAACTACTATTCGGCCTGTTGGCCGAATAGTTACAAATTCTTTTTCTTTTTTTTGTTATTTGTGAAATCCTTTGAGTTCTTTCGCGGTGAATTTCTTTCTGCTTGAGAAATGTTAGCAGTTTCGCAAATTTTTTTAAATTTATTTGCTTAAGTGATTTTTTTTAATCAAAATGGACGCACAAAATTTCCAACCCCCACAAACCAATCCTAAGTTGTTTTATGAAGACCTTGCATATCTTTGTGTTAACAGTTTCTCTTTTTTTCTCGTTAAGTGAAAATAGGTTAAAGGCACAGAATCAGGAAACGGGTTACAGGGTACAGGCTACAGGCTCTAATCAGACTACAGTCTACAGATTACAGGCTACAGGATCGAAAACAGCAGAATTACCATTAGGAGAGATTAACCAACGAGTTGAATCCACTACGAACTACG
>Ga0155638_1026_pt2 | contig 27779 bp, 25 predicted proteins | sample RifCSPhighO2_12_FD_107295 | JGI IMG/M metagenome (GOLD analysis project Ga0155638, IMG submission 107295) | Verrucomicrobia bacterium RIFCSPHIGHO2_12_FULL_41_10
CAATTCGTTGTTGCCTCAAGTTTTTCAGCCTATCAAGTTTACTAATACTTAATTCAAAATAGGCTAACTCCTTGTTATCTCGCACGGAATAAGAAGTGTAGAGATCCGAAAGTTTCTTTAAAATAGCATCTCCATCGAGCTCATCTTTTCCTTTTTGAACAATTTTCCATTCATTGTGGAGAACAGCCCCACGATAGAGTCGATAAAGAGAACGTAATTCCTTACAAAATTCTGGAGGAAAAGCCTGCGCGTTTAAATAGAGACTCCTAAGGGAATCACTCTCCTCGTTAATATTCACTTGGGTTATTGAATATTGACTCCAGGCTGTTGCCACAATGAAGGCTGCCATAATACCAAAAATAGTCGCAACAGGTCCAATTACGGCATTAGCAATATCATGGTGTTGCTGTCTATAGTCTGGCCCAATAAGTTTTCTGGCCAGACAGACCCCACCCAAAGCAAAAAGCGCTGGTGTGATAATACAAATCCAAAAAAGTCCAGGTAAAGAAACAAAAAAATATTCGAAATTCATGTAGCTAAAGTAATGAGTTTGGCTTTAACCGCCGCAAGTTCTTTTGTGAAAAACTTGATGTCTATTTCAATATTCTTTTGCTCTCCTTTTTTAGCCTCTTCTGATCTTTTTATTGCTGCAAAAAAACCATGAGAAGCGGTCGCCTTCCTAAGTTCTTCTAAATGTCTTTTTTGTTCGGCAGTGAACGCACCTGATATCTCCCAAGTTTTTTTTAATTGGTCAGCAACCTTTGTTTTCAAGGTATCAAAACTATTTGTTTCCACTAAGTCTTGATTCTCTTGAACAACTTTGAGAACCATCTCACGCAAATCGCAAGCATCACGTGTTAACTGTGTAACTTCTCTATCAATTTGAAATTTTTTTAATGTTAAATCTTCTACTTTTTGATCAAAGGCTGTTTTGATCTGCTGCAACGATTCAGGAGATTTTTCAGCTAAAAATTGATAAATAGTTTCTCTATTGAAATCGTTAATTGTCGCTCTAGCTTCCTGCACTAAGGAACGAACAAGATTATTAAATGCTTCTGTAGTGATACGCATTTGATTTCCCGTTGCTGCAAGCTTTTCAATTGCAGCAGCATTAAAATTGCTATTGATAGCATCAAATTCAGCATGAGCTTCTGCCTTCATTGTTTGCCCCGTACTAAGCCTTTCATTCAAAGTTTGAGCCTGCTTTGCAAAGTATTCTGCGTGCTTGGCATGCCTTACCGCTTCCCTAAATTTCCCTGTTATCTGAGCTGTTTGAGCTAATCCAGCATGCACACTAGCTTGAGCAGCATAATGAGCCCCTAAGGATTCAATGAGTGTTTTTTTATCAACAGGAATATTATCAATCTTACCAATTTTTTCAAAAGCTATCGTAGCGTTGACAACCTCTTGGTTGAGTTTTGCCACTTGCTGACCAGAATATGATTTGGGATGAAACGTCATGTTCCATTGATCGCTCCATGTCATTTTCAGCGCTGTTCTCTCCGCATAGCCAGGATCACTTTTCCCCAAAAAAAATTGCAGAGGCTTCCCGAAAAATGAGGAAACTGAAGACGTCCAACCTTTAAGATCTTCAGAAAATTTTACCGTATACCTTGAAGAAACCCTACCTTCATTGCCTACATTCATTTCTCCACTCATAAATTAAACAGTCAGGTTGATAAAGAGAGAGGCATACGCTCTTTTATTTTTCCTTTCTACAGGACTTCTTAATTCTCTGGCAAAAGAAAAAAGAGACAAAACAAGTAAGCCTTGCTGCCTCCAGCCTATTTCGTGGAGCGGGTGAAGGGATTCGAACCCTCGACATCAACCTTGGCAAGGTTGCACTCTACCAACTGAGTTACACCCGCATACAAAATGAATCAATACTCTCTGCATAAAAACCGTAAGTTCTGCTGCAAGTCGCAGCAGACGGTTTATGCCATATTCGGGATTCTGTCAATCGTAATTGTTCGGCAACGGTTTCTCCAATTAATAATTCCCGATTAATTGAAAGATCAACTTGCAATTCGTAGTTGCACCTATGTTCTGACTGCGCCCTCCCAGGGCTAATTCTTCTAACGGGATAATAGGTTGAAATTTAATAAATAATAGATGATGGCAAAGCACTTCAAAAAAACTTTTTTCATTAATCAGCGCCTCTCTGTATTTATCCCTTTTATCCCTTCCATCCCTGTTAATTTCTTCTTCTTTCATCCTCTTTCATCCATGTTTATGCATTTCGGTGAATTAGCCCTGGCGCCCTCCAGTTTTACACCCTTTACTCTTTACTCGTTACGTGTCTATAGCTAAGCCTGGCACCAAATAAAAATCCATTTTCAAAATCGATTCACTTCTAGACTCTATTTATTTTTCTTACTCAAATGATACTAGACCTTCTTATTGTTGGAGCAGGCCCTGTTGGGTTGACGCTAGCCATTGAATGCCGTCGCCATGGTGTTAATTTTCGCATTATTGATCGTAACCTAGTTCATTCCTCTCGCTCCAAGGCACTAGTACTTTGGAGTGGCACACAAGAACACCTTGCCTCAATGGGAGTAATGGAAGAATTTCTTAAGGTAGCACTTCCATTACGTCATTTCCGATTTGCTGACCATGGAAAAATCATCAATGACATTCCTTCACATAGTGACATTGATTCACCTTACCCTCTGCCACTCATTCTACCACAGAGCAACACAGAAAAAATTCTTGAAAATCATCTCGAAAGCCTTGGTACTAACGTAGAGCGAGGTGTGGAACTAATATGTTTTCACCAAGATGAAGAATATGTTTCACTAAAGCTTACCAAACCTGACGGCTCTAAGGAAGAGGTCCAGGTGAAATATCTGGCTGGCTGCGATGGTGCTCGAAGTGTTGTGCGTCATGGCCTCCCAGTTACATTTGAAGGAGAAACTGAGTCGCTTGGATTTGTCTTGGTTGATGCCAAGGTCAAAGGGGAAATAGAAAATGATGCGATGCTAATTAGTTGGGGCGTTGAATTTAGCGTTGCATTTTTTCCCGTAAAACCTGGTGTTTTTCGCATGTTCACGCAGCGCAAGGATCGCAGCAATAAAATCGTACCTACATTGGAAGAGATGCAAGAATATCTTAACCTTACAGGCCTAGGTCACCTACACCTCTACGATCCTGAATGGCTCTCCTATTTCGATGTTAATGAACGGGTGGCTTCGCGCAATCGTGTTGGCCGTGTTTTTCTTCTTGGTGATGCCTCTCATATCCACAGTCCTGCAGGCGGCCAAGGAATGAATACAGGAATGCAAGATGCTGTTAATCTAGGATGGAAATTAGGATTCCTCTCAAAGGGACTCAGCAATCAAGAACTCCTTGCTGAGAGTTATTTTCAAGAACGTCATCCCGTAGCCACCACTCTTGTTAACGAGACAACCAAGCTACTGCACACCGGCATTACTAATAGCTCATTGCTTCGCGTTGCTAAAGATCTTCTTGTAGGCATTCTTCTTCGTCTACCTATCTTGCAGAAATTCTTTACGGAAAAACTTTCCGAGATGAATATTCATTACTCGCTAAGCGACTTCATTGAAAAAAATTCTGATGCATCTGCATCTCGCCATCAGCAGGTAGGATGGCGTGTCTATGATGCTCCCGTCATAGATCCTAAAACGAACCAAGAGGTCTCCCTCTGGCAGCGCTTTCTTCATCCTATGCATACATTGGTTGTTTTTTCAGGAGCAGATCCCTCAGAAGAATTGATTCCTTCCATTCGAAAACTGCTCACTCGTAAAGAAGAGATCCCCATGAAAACGATTGTTGTCTGGCAAGAAAGAATAACTCCTAAATCGTTAGCAGGAACAACCCTCCTTGATCCCGAAGGAAAAGCTCATCGTTATTTTTCATTATCAGAACCAACATGGTTTCTTATCCGGCCTGACCTCTATGTGGCAGCTCGAGGAATTATTGGAAATCCTGCGGCAGAAATATGTTTAAACCGTTATTTAGAGAAGTTAGCTAGTCCGAATATTGCATCCTAAAAGCAGGATGAGAATTCTAGTTCAAACGTACTGTCTAACAGCCTCAAAATTCACTCAATTGCTTCCAAAGTGCCTTCTCTTTTTCAGAAGGGTTTGTTGGAATTTTAATTTCCACAACAGCATAAAAATCACCGCGCTTCCCTCCTTTTTCTGGAAGACCACGACCTGGAATACGAAATTTTTTACCATTTTCTGTACCAGCGGGAATTTTTAATTTAATCCGCCCCTCTGGAGTTGGAAGCATCTGTTCTCCACCAAGAACAGCTTGCCATGCTGGAATTTCGATATCACAGGTAATATTACTCTCTTCTATGCGAAAATCAGGATGCTTTTGAAGTCTCACTCGTAAGTAAAGATCTCCAGCCTCACCTCGAGCCCCGCCCAAACCTCCCTGCCCTGCTAAGCGAATACGCTGTCCTTCATGGACTCCTTGAGGAATCTTGACTGTATAAGTCTGGGGTCCCTGAGCACCTTCTTTACGAAAAGAAATTTGACGGGTAGCTCCATGAAGCACTTCATCAAGCGTTACAAGAATATCAGCTTCAACATCATTACCTCGCTGCGGTACCTCTTCAAAATCAGTTCCTCCTCCATAAGCACGACCACGTCGCGTTCCAAAAAATTGCTCAAAAAAATCACTGTAGCCTGTGCCACCAAAGTGAAAATCTCCTCCCATACCATCCATCCCACCAAAACCACCAGCAGTACTATTAAAATTTCTACCTCCACCTTGGGAAGCATAGCCTCCAGCACCAGGCTGTGACCAATTAGCACCATAGGCATCATACTTTTTTCGATTCTCAGGATTTCCTAAAACTTCATAAGCTTCATTGATCTCCTTGAATTTTTCTTCAGCAGTTTTTTTATCCTTGGCTAAATCGGGATGATGTTTTCGTGCTAACTTTCGAAAAGCACTTTTTATTTCATCGGATGTTGCTGACTTGGCAACTCCAAGGACTTCGTAGTAATCGCGGAACTTCGCAGGCATAAAAACAGAGATAGTTAAAAATTAATTCTTCTGAAAGCTATCCAATTTGAGAATCTCCAAAGTAAGGACGTAATACTTCCGGCAAAACTAAAGGACCTCCAGGCTGCGTATGCGTTTCTAAAAGGGCTACATAGAGCCTAGGAAGAGCAGTTCCTGAGCCATTGAGAGTATGGCAGAAGTGATTCTTCCCATCAGCTCCTTTATAACGAAGATTCATTCGCCGTGCTTGATAATCACCAAAGTGAGAACAGCTGGAGACTTCTAAGAAAGCAGCATGTCCTGGAGCCCAAACTTCAAGATCATAGGTGCGTGCTGCCGTAAATCCAAGATCACCACTGCAGAGTTCGAGGACACGATAAGGAAGTTCAAGTAACTGAAGCACACGTTCGGCATCAGCCATAAGAGAAATTAACTCCACATCGGAGGTTTGAGGATGACAAATTTTGACAAGCTCGACCTTATTAAATTGATGCATCCGAATAATGCCACGTGTATCGCGTCCAGCAGAACCAGATTCACGACGAAAGCAAGCCGTACTAGCTGTAAGTTTAAGCGGCAAGGATCGTTCTGCAACAATTTCCTCACGATACAAATTTGTAAGAGAAACCTCTGCGGTAGGCGTCAGAAAATGAGACCCTTCATCCAGTCCATACATGTCTTCTTCAAACTTAGGAAGTTGTCCTGTTCCTTCCATACAGTTACGTCGTACAAGGAGAGGCATTCCCATTTCGGTGTAACCGTGCGAGCGAGTATGAAGATCAAGAAGAAAATTAATAAGAGCTCGTTCGAGGCGTGCTCCTTCTCCTGAGAAACAGACATAACCACTACCACTAATTTTAGCAGCTCTTTCGAGGTCAAAAAGACCCAGACGTTGAGCAATGGCTTCATGGCCTTCTGCGCTACCAGCAAGAGCAGGAGTACCCCAAGTACGAATAGTAACATTATGGTCAGCATCGTCACCATCAGGAATCGAAGGATCAGGAATATTAGGTAACTTTAACAAAAGATGGCGCTGTTCGGCATCAAGAGCATTGGCCAATATTGTTAACTCTTCCATTTGAGCAGCAAAACCTTTTACCTGCGTCTCGATGACAGAAGAGTCCTCCTGACGACTCTTTAAATGGCCTATTTCCTTACTCAAGCGATTTCGCTCCGCACGAAGATTTTGAACTCTCGTTTCAGTCTCACGGCGTCGCGTATCACAATCAAGCACTTGATCAACAATAGTGGCCCATGATGGTGAACGCCTGTTCAAGCTTTGCTTAACAGCTTCAGGATCCTCGCGAAGAAGTTGAATATCTAACATAAAAATACTGTAATTACTCATCCCTTTCTGGAAAAGGCTACGAGCAAAAATTTAGGAGTTTAAAGGTTTAGGAGACTTGTCAAGCCGCTGCGTCGCTATTTCCCAGATTTTCTGATCTCCAGAAGGAAATAAGCAATTACAAAGTACTTTAACATCTTCCTTCAGAATCGCAAGAAAACCAAAAAAGGAGCCCGTCTCCATATTTATTTCAAAGAGTTCTTTTGGAAAATATTTTTTGAGAGATCCCCTTGACATACTGTAGAATGAAAACTTATCAAATTAAAAATAGCTCACTTGCTTAGTCCGGATATTTCATCCCCATCGTAGCAAAACGCAGTCCGAAGCTTGATAAAACAAGGCAGACGAAGGGTTTTTACGCAGTAGCTGTAGGTAGGATATGATTTTTAGCGAAGGGAAAAATCCAAGTCCAATGCAGTATTTATCAAACTTCTTACAAATCGTAGTAGATGGGCATGAAACATCCGGGCTAGATCTCAAACTATTTTATCATTTGAATGGATTGCTTGTGGACTCCATGCTGAAACTCCTGGAACATTAGCAAAATATCTCTACATAAAAAATAAAAGTGCTGAAAATAACAACTAATCTCTTTGCTAAGAATCCGGGGACTGACCCCTTTTTGGTGGGGGTTTCAGGAGGAGCAGATTCGGTTGCCTTACTCCATCTTCTATTAGAAAATAACTACCGACAACTTGTTATCTGTCATTACAATCATCAACTGAGGGGATCAGAATCTGATGATGATGCTTGTTTTGTAGAAAAACTAGCAGCGTCATTAGATCTTCCTTATGAGATAGGATCAAGTGATGTTAAGAAAAAGGCTTCTGATCATCGTCTTTCTTTGGAAGCCGCTGCGCGCGAAGCACGGTATGAGTTTTTTGCGAAAGTTGCTCAAAAACGACAGGTAAAAAAACTCTTCCTTGCACATCATTCCGATGATCAAGTAGAAACTTGTCTTTTTAATTTTTTGAGAGGATCCGGTTCGGCAGGTCTTGCAGGAATGCTTCCTGTTTCTTATCACACTATTGGCTTAGTAGAGCTTGAAATCATTCGCCCCCTTCTTTCTTGCTCAAGGAAAGAATTAAGATCCTATTTGAAAGAACGCAATATCATCTTTCGTCATGATTCTAGCAATGACAGTCTTATTCCCACTCGAAACCGTCTTCGTCACGCGGTGCTGCCACTTCTCGATGACTTCTTTGGTCCAACCTATCGTAATGCTATTACTCGCACCGCAACCATTCTTGGAGCTGAAGATGCGTATCTCGAATCGTTAGCAGCTCCTTTTGCACAGGAAGAAAAACTTTTCACACGTACTCTTCAAGAGATGCCTCTAGCCCTACGCCGCAGGGTTCTGCACGCTTGGTTGAAACACCATGGTTTTTGTGATGTCAGTTTTGCTGAAGTAGAACGTGTCGCTTCTCTCTTAAATCTCCAAGGGCCCGCCAAGATCAATCTTCCCGGAAAGCGTCATGCGCGACGTCGTGCAGGCGTGATTTTTTTAACTTAACGTTGGCAGTTACAAGGCAACTCAATAAACTCGTTACCCTTTACTCTTTACTCGTTACTTGTCTGTTGTAAAACCAGGTATCAAGCAAAAATAAAAATCCATTTTCAAAATCAGTTCACTTTCGAACTCTAAACATGTCTTCTCATCGTTTTTATCTTCCACCAGAACAATGGCTCAATACCACTCCTCAGTTGAATGCGTCTGATACGCATCACTGCACACATGTATTGCGCCTCAAGATTGGTGATGAGGTTCTACTTTTTGATGGGCGTGGTTGCGAAGCTTCTGCAATCCTTCAAGACTTGACTAAGAGCAAAGGAGGGCACGTCTCGTTAAAAATCGGAGCACCCCGAAACACTCCTCCACCTCAATGCCAAATAACACTAGCCCAGGCTATTCCTAAGGCTAAAAATATGGACCTCATCATCCAAAAAGCTGTGGAGCTGCGAGCATCTCGTATTATTCCATTGCTTTCTGAACGCACCGTGGTTCGTTATGATGGCAAAGTTGATGCAGAACACAAACGTGATCGTTGGCAGAGCATTGCTTTAGAGGCTTGCAAACAATCAGGACAAAATTGGCTTCCTCATGTCGAAACACCTTGCAAGCTTGACGATTTTTTTGCGGCTACCGATAAAAATCATTTGCTTCTTATTGCTTCACTGCAAGGAGACACCCAATCCATCAAGGAGATTTTAGCAAAAACAATTACTCTTCAAGACCAAATTCCTTCTCATATCACGGTGATGATCGGTCCTGAAGGAGATTTCACTCCAATAGAAGACGCCATGGCAAAGAGTGTTGGTTATCAAGGCACCCACCTTGGTCCGATTATTCTACGCACGGAAACAGCTGCTCTTTACTGTCTCAGCGTGCTAGCTCATGAACTCTATTAGCAAAATAAAAATGCCACCCAAGATTAATTGGGCGGCATTTTAAAAAGAAATCGGCAAGCTAAGAAGTATGCTGTAGATGCCACCAAGAGTTAATCTACAATTTCTAAGAATTAGAAATTAAGAAACTCAGGCTGTCACTGAGCAACAAAGCTCTTATTTGCTACGTTCTTCGATGTATTTTACAACATCGCCTACTTTTTGGAGCTTTTCAGCATCCTCATCAGGAACTTCGACGCCAAACTCTTCTTCAAAAGCCATGACGAGCTCAACTGTATCGAGTGAGTCAGCGCCAAGGTCTTCGATGAAGGAGGCATTAAGGGTGGCTTGTTCTGCGGTCACGCCGAGTTGTTCGACAATGATATCGCGTACTTTTTCTTCAATAGTTTTTTCAGACATGGTGATTAAGTTGAGAGCTAGCCCTGATATTTTATACTCATCGTTGCTAAAGATAATTTGAACTCAATGAGGTTAGATGGATAAAGAATTTTAACTTGGGCAGTATGTCTTCATACAGCTCAAGTTAAAATTCAAGTCCATCATAGCATTCATCGAATCTTTTACAAGTCGCAGCAAATAGGTATGAAATATATGAACTGTGAAAAGGAGTATTACTGAAGAGGCTTTTTGGCAACATTTTTCCTCTATAACTTGCATATTTTTTTAACCTAGAAACGGGAATAGAACTGAGTTAAATTTTGCAAAGACTTGATTTCAAAATGGTTTTCAAAAAGTTTCGGCATACCTTAACGGTACGTGAGACTTTGGGAAAAACTTTTTGAGACCAAGTATATTGCGAAAGATCGCCAGTCTCTATTTCCGTTTCTAGGTTTAATCTGCTCTAAAGAAACGTTTCTTTTTTCTCAGAAATTGCATGAAGATACTCTCGATCACTTTCTGCACTATCAAGATGTTCTCTCGCGTGCGGCGTAATTTTCTGAGTTATACAATACCCTTGTTGCCCTAATAATGTCACTTCAATGCTATAGGTCGTCCCGTCCTTCATCATGGTGATTGGAATTTTTTCGGTATAGACAACACTTTCCTCAGGATCAATGGTGACCAATCCGAGCATAGCGTCAAAGGAACGATCTTCTGACCAGCGATAAATGACACGCCCACTTGGTTCTTTAATTAAAATTTCAAACCGTTGGTTTGTTGGAAACTCCATTAAGATAATTTCTTTTTTATTGTTCGTGATTTTGAACGTCACATTGAGTTCAGAAACATCCGCAACAGAAAAAACAGATGGCTCTAAGAGCAGTTCCATAGGAGGAAGTTTTTTCTTATTACCTACTTTAATCGATTTCACAAAACTGTGAAAAAATTGTCCCACCTGCTTTTTTACAGAAGGACGAGGAGGAAGAGGAGGATTCATGCTGGTGCTGTTCGTGGCCGCTTGAGCAAGAGCTTGCCTGGCCTCTTCTCGTTCAACAAAAAAAGGACTCTCTGCGCTAGGTCCTGTAAGCGAAATAGCATTAACCTCGTTCTGCGAAATGGTATCGACCTGCTCTGCAACTGCTAATTGAGAAATACTCATGACGAGAACAATAACTGCCAATATAGTTACTTTGGTAGATAAAGTTTGTCCGCAAGTGAACCAATTTTGAAAATGAATTTTTATTTTTATTTGATACATGACTTAAGTACAGACAAGTAAAGAGTAACCAGTAAAAGGTAACGAGTTTATTTTTTGACATCACGTTGGCAATAAAACTTCCTTTTTATCAACGGTACGTTGGTAGTTGCTAATATTGCAAATTCTATTTCTTAGAGTAGCTTTTCTCATGCCTTCAAAAATAACTGTTCTTTTAATATTAAGTATTTTCTTTGCCTGGGTTTCCTTTTCTCATGGTGCAGCAACAAAAAGAAAACCTCCTTTCACCTTACGTGTCTATGCAGAGGGATCAGAGCAAGGTGACCCTTCTGTTTCTATTCCCATGACACCCCTTAATACTCAACAAAAAGGATATATTCAAACGATGCCTCTCCTAACAGAACATGACGTTGTTGCTGCATACCCCTTTGTCGTCCCTTACGAAGGGGGCAATCAAGGAGGCTCTTATTTTCGTCTTAATACTCATGGAGTAAATGCACTCCATCGATTCTCTATGGAGAAACAAGGGACTTTATTGACGGTGATAGTCAACGGACGTCATGTCACCGATGTCCTTGTTGATAAGCCTGCGAGCGATGGTCTCTTTGTGATCTCCAGCGGGTTAACGCTGGAAGAGCTGACTGCCTTAAGTCAGAACTTTCCGATCATAGGAAAAGAGAAAATGAAGAAATAATAAAATACAAAGCGTGCAAAAATAAAACCCTGCCCTTTGTACGGTTTTATGGCTATTTTTTCTTTTTATCAAATCTCTGTGAAAAAAAATCTATCTCCAAAACACAATGGCTCACGACTTGTTCTCATCATTGTCATATTAGGATGCCTAGGCTCAGGCCTGACCGTTTGGAATTATTCTCGCGGTGTTTTTTCAACCACTCATGCTACCGTGATAAATTCTTCGGGCACGATCGAAGCCCTCTTTCCAATGGGTCTCGCGAAAAAAGTACATCCTGGTCAGATTGCTCGTATCACGTTTGAGAAAAGCAGAGCATCCTCAACAACACCATTCTCTGCAAAAGTAGTCTCTACGACAAAGACCACAATGACGACGAAATTTTCCAAACCAATGCTGTTGGTAACACTTCGTCTTATTGAGGACCTGAAGCCTATTGAATATCCTGTAGGGTTAGTCATCGAAGAACCTTGTTCCGTCACTATCGATACAACCATTCTTCCACGTTGAATTTTTACTTCCGTCACCGTGCTGCGACAACTGAATAACTACTCACCAGTGGCATCCAGTCAAAATTCTCCTTAATAAATTATGCAATTGAATCATGCTCCCTCCGAACAATCTGGTCATTTTGTTCAAATCCCTTCTTCCCAGCAGAGAAATCTGAACGGCGATCCCGAGTGTTGTATACCCCCGCCACAACAAACTACGAACCAAGCATCTCAAACTCTCACTACCCAGATGACCATGTGGGCAGTTCTCTTGGCTCTCTTTACCGGAGCCACTATGAGCCTTGGCTTTCCCCCTTATGAAATTTCTTGGCTCTCTTGGATGCCTTGGATTGCCTTTACCCCTCTTACATGGGCGCTTTTATTTTTACCGCTTCCTACTTCAGTAACCAAGCGTATTGGATATGCTTTTCTTCTGGGCTTTGTGGCCACTTTATTTTTCTTTCTTTTGACGCTAGCATGGCTTGTTAACGTAGCCTGGGAGGGGCTTGTTACACTTCCGTTTGCCCTGGCTTGTTATGGAGGATTATGGTCGCTCTTTGTTGTCATGGTTGTTCGCCCTTTAGGAGAAAGTAAATGCACGAATATGCCTCTTCCCTGGCTCTCTTCCTTGAAAAATCTTTGCGTTGCTATCCTCTCCGCATCTGCGTGGACAGGTTTAGAATGGTTACGAGGTGTACTCTTTACTGGCTTCGGCTGGAATTCTTTTGGTGTAGCCTTTCGCCATAATCTTCCGGTTCTTCAAATTACTGATATTACGGGTGTTGGTGGACTCTCCTTCCTTGGGGTTCTAACCGGAACGATTGCAGTGACAAGCATCAAAAGATTTTATCAAGAAATTCATCTTGCGAAAAATGCTCGTCCTATCTCTGTTAGAGTTCTTTCCAAACGTCCTCATTTTGATCTCACCCTCACCCTCTTGCTAATTGTTATGGTGATGGGATATGGAATGCGCGAACTTCTTGCTCCTGCAACACCGAGAGAATCACTCTCTATTGCTGCGATCCAAGGAAACATTCCTCAAAATCATAAATGGGATCCTGCTTTTGAAGCCTCCATTATGAGAACTTATGTGCATCTCACCGAAATGGCGTTGGCATCTGAGAAATCTCATCCTGATCTCATCCTATGGCCAGAAGCAGCAACTCCACGGCCTCTTCTCCAAGACAAGGTAATTTTCACACAAGTAGAAGAATTAGCAAAAAAAAGCTCTTCTGATTTTCTTATCGGATCACTTCATTATGAAGAAAAACCACCCAAAGATTATAACGCTGCTATTTTGCTCACCGAGGGAGCTTCGCAATTTCAGTTCTATGCCAAGACTCACTTGGTTCCTTTTGGAGAATATATTCCTTTTCGAAAAGGATTCCCCCTCTTTCAATGGATTATAGGAAATCGTATTCTAGGTGATTTTGATGCTGGTCCCGGACCAAAACTCTTAAAACTCTCCACAAAACCGATTGAGATTGCTCCATTACTCTGTTTTGAAGACACCCTTGGAGATCTTGTACGACGCTTTGCTCTTCTTGGAGCACAGCTCCTAGTTACCCTAACCAATGATGGTTGGTTTGGTCATTCTACAGCCTCACAGCAGCATGTTGCCAATGCTCAGCTCCGTTGCGCTGAGACGAAGCTTCCAATGCTTCGTGTTGCCAACACTGGTGTTACCTGTTTGATCAATCCTTGGGGACGCATTACTGAAACGCTTCAAGCTCCTAATGGCAGTACTTTTATTGAAGGAATCTTATCCACACAATGTCATGTTCCTCTTCATCCCCAAGTTACTTTCTATACACGCCATGGCGATCTCTTTGCCCAAGGATGCCTGGGATTAACATTGTTCGCAGCAGGCGTTCAGATCTTCCTCCGGAGGAGGGGATCTAAACTACAGGCTAAAGACTGAAGGCTAAAGACTATCATAGTAAAGATCCTTCCTCCGCAGGGGCGCAGGGCTAATTTTCCCAATGGGATAATAGGTTGAAATTTAATAAATAATAGATATTGGCAAAGCACTTCACAAAAACTTTTTTCATTAATCAGCTTCTCTCTGTATTTATCCCTTCCATCCTTTCCATCCCTGTTTATGCATTTCGGTGAATTAGCCCTGGCAGAGGCGGAACGATTACGTTTTATGGTTGATGTAGAAGCAATAATCTTTTAGACTCTCGAACCTTTCACCTATAATTTATTTACGAAGCAATCCATCTCCTCCTTTTAACCCTTCACCCCTACAACTAGCCGCACAGCAACTTCAACAACATCTCTCTATGTTCAACCCTATTCAACTCTTCCAAAATGGTATCATCTTTGCCATAGCCTGTGGAGTGCTTGGCATTTTTGTCGCACTCATCCTCATTCGCTCTGTCCTTAAAGCATCTTCGGGAACACCCAAGATGATTACAATTGCAGCCGCAATTCAAGAAGGAGCCAAGGCTTATCTTAACCGTCAAATCACTGCTGTTGCCTTGATTGCCATTATTATCCTTGGAGCACTCCTTTATTTTAAAGGGCAGGCGCTATCGGCAGGGTTTGTTATCGGCGCCTCCTGTTCTCTTGCCGCCGGTTATGTCGGAATGCGTGTAGCAGTGGTTGCTAATCTTCGTACAGCTGCTGGAGCCTTATTAACACGTCATGCCGCTATGCGCATGGCTTTTAGTGGTGGTGCTGTTACTGGCCTTCTTGTCGTAGGATTAGCACTTCTTTCAGTCGGTGGATTCTTTGCAGGTGCTCGTCACCTCCTTGGTGAAGCAGAGGCTGTTAATAGTCTTATTGGATTAGCATTAGGTGCTAGTTTGATTAGTGTTTTTGCACGTCTCGGCGGTGGTATCTACACAAAGGCTGCCGATGTGGGTGCCGATCTTGTTGGAAAAATCGAACAAAACCTCGAGGAAGATGATCCTCGCAATCCTGCAACTATTGCTGACAATGTTGGCGATAACGTTGGTGATTGTGCAGGTATGGCTGCTGACGTTTTTGAAACGTATGCTGTCAGCCTTATTGGTGCCATTCTTGTAGGTTTCCTTATGATGAGATCAAACCCTGCCGCGATCATCTATCCTTTTGTCCTCGGAGGCATCTCGGTGATAGGCTCAATCCTTGGTATTTTCTTCGTCAATAGCTCCAAGCAAAAGCCAGGTGCATCTCTCATTACCGCTGTTGTTTTAAGCGCTATTTTCTCGGCTGTTCTTTTCTACCCAGCAACAAAAGCTCTCTTCCCAACTCCTGTGGAAACAGAAGGAATCACCATCACTGCTCATGGACTCTATTTCTCTGCACTCATCGGTCTTGCAATGACTGCCATTATTGTTCTCATCACGAATTACTTTACTTCGACACAATATGAACCAGTACGTCGTATTGCTCGTGCTTCGGAAACAGGTCATGGCACCAATATTATTGCCGGTATTGCTGTTGGTAATCATGCCACGGTACTCCCCGCTATTTTTATTATTGCTGCTATCTTAGGAAGCTTTCACCTCGCTGGTCTCTATGGTGTCGCGGTCGCAGTGATGAGTATGCTCTCCCTCTCAGGCATCATCATTTCCCTCGATGCCTTTGGACCTATCACGGACAATGCTGGTGGTATTGCCGTTATGAGCGAATCTCCTAAATCTGCTCGTGAAATCACTGACGAACTCGATGCTGTTGGAAACACCATGAAGGCCGTTACCAAAGGATATGCTATTGCTTCTGCTGGTCTAGCCGCCTTAGTACTCTTTGGTTCCTACGTTGAAGAACTCAAAGTTCATATGGGATCAGAAGCTGCCCTTAGCTTCTCCCTCTCCGATCCTCGCGTTATTGCAGGACTTCTCATTGGAGGACTACTTCCTTTTGTTTTCTCTGCTTTCAGTATCGATGCTGTTGGTAAAGCTGCCGGCGCCGTCGTTCTTGAAGTTCGCCGCCAACTCCAACTCCATCCTGGTATTCTCACAGGCCATGATACTCCTGAATACGGAACCTGTGTTGATATTGTTACCAAGGCGGCATTACGTGAGATGATTATCCCAGCACTTCTTCCGATTGCTACCGTCATTGCTGTAGCCTTCATTCCATGGCTTGGCCCAGTTGCCCTCGGCGGAGTACTTGTTGGAACCATTGTGACCGGCCTCTTCCTTGCGATCTCGATGACCTCCAGCGGTGGAGCATGGGATAATGCTAAGAAATATATTGAAGAAGGACAACATGGTGGCAAAGGTTCTGCTGCTCATGCTGCTGCGGTAACAGGCGATACTGTTGGTGATCCGTATAAAGACACTGCAGGACCAGCCATTAACCCAATGATCAAAGTTGTCAACATTGTTGCCATCTTGATTGTTCCTTTGCTCTTTAAAAAATAAGAACTTTCATTAGTTTAAAAAACGCAAAGAAAAGCCCTCTTTTCTTTGCGTTTTTTTGTGCCTACTTTTTATGCCTCCATTTCCTCTCCCTCTCTCCCCTCAAAGTGTTGCTGTCATGGGTAACGAACTAGCTATTTCTTGGAACGATGGCGAAGAGCAGTATCTTCCCTTAAGTTCACTGCGAATAGCCTGTCCTTGCGCCACCTGCGCCGGCGAGCCTGATGTGATGGGCCAAACATCACTCATTAGAAAAACATTAACCCCAGAAAGTTTTCTTCTCAAATCGTATGAATTCGTCGGAGGATATGCCCTCCAATTCCAGTGGAATGATGGCCATCGTACAGGCATTTATTCTTATTCCTACCTAAGAGATCTCCAAAAGTGAACACTTTTTAAGATGCTTATTTTTCGAAGTCAGGGCTAATTATGAAGAATTGAATAGATCATGATAAAACAAACAAAAAAATTTACTTTAGCCGCTACGCAGCGAGGACTGAATGGCAATGCCAAATCATGGATTATCTTCACCTTAGGGCTCTTAACAGCATTGAGCCCTTTCTCCATCGATATGTATTTGCCAGCGTTCCCTCAAATCGCTCGGGATCTTCATACAACCACGGGAGATTTAGCTCTCTCCCTTTCAAGTTACTTTACAGGATTGGCCTTTGGGCAGCTTTTTTATGGTCCTCTTCTGGATCGTTTTGGTCGCAAAAAACCACTCTACGCCGGCCTTCTCTTTTATGTTTTAGCCTCTGTAGGGTGTATGCTGAGCAAAAATCTTGAAACACTTATCTTTTGGCGTTTCTTAGCGGGAGCAGGTGGCTGTGTTGCTAGTGTAGCTTCCATTGCAATCGTTCGTGATCTTTTTACCACCGAAGAGAGTTCCAAAGTTTTTTCTCTGATTATCTTAGTGGTGGGAGCTTCGCCCCTCTTAGCCCCCATGGTCGGCAGCATTGTGGCTATTCACATTGGTTGGCAGGCCCTTTTCGCTCTCTTAATCATCATCGCCTTACTTATCTTAGCCGCTGCAGCCTTTATCCTTCCAGAAAGCCATCTTCCCGATCAGACGGTTCACCTAAGCCCAATACCCATTACTCGCGATTATGTCAGTGTTTTTATGACACCTCAGTTTGCTGTCTATTCTCTTGCAGGAGCTATTTCTTTTGCCGCTCTTTTTTCCTACATTGCCGCATCGCCTGCTCTCTTTTTTAACTTCTTTAAGGTGGATGCTACAACCTATAGTTGGATTTTTACCTTATTAGCCGCAGGATTTATTGGAGCAAGCCAAATGAATATCGTCTTACTACGACATTTTAAGAGTCTTCAAATCTTAAAGGGAGCCCTCTGTGCTCAAGGAATGATTTCATTCCTCTTTCTTGTTCTTATTTGGAATCAGTGGATCACACTCACCATGGTACTTTCTCTTTTATTTCCTCTTCTTCTCTCGATTGGGCTTGTCTCACCCAATGCTGCTGTACTTGCCATGGCCCCCTTTACTAAAAAGGCAGGTAGTGCTTCGGCCCTTCTCAGTTTTTTCCAAATGCTCTTAGGAACTATCGCCTCCATTGGCGTTGGCTGCCTCCATAGTGAGAGTCTACTACCTATTGGACTCATCCTCATTGCCTCTCCTCTTATTGCGGGAGGAATAGTCTTTTGGAAGAAACTTCCAGATCAACTTGCCTAAAAAGAAATCCAAGTTACGCAAATAAATATCTAAAAGAATGTAACTACCAACGTAGTCTAAGCAGGAAGAAATTCACCACAAAGATCACAAAACCGCTAAAGCGGCACACAAAGAACGTCCAGAAAAGTAACGGGTAAAGAGTATTCAAGATCACAATAAAACCAGTTCTTCGTACCTCTTATTTTGACAGGACTTATTTTCCATAGCAATTGTTTATGATAGGCCTTAAGGCCTTTCTAAGTGACTACTTTTTGGATAAAACTAACTGTAGAAATTTTTGACTCTGGACTCGTTACTCGTTACTCGCCACTCGTTACTTTTCTGGACGTTCTTTATGTTTCTTTGTGTTCTTTTGTGACTATTCCTTCTTCCTGTGACTTCAAAGCTGTAACAGCCTCCAGTCCACACGTTGCATCTTCTAACCGAACTTTTGCAGCCTTAATCTCATACCATCGTGCAATAGCCTCAGAAACTCCAGCAGCAGCAGCACTTGCTTTTTCAAAATGAAATTTTGTGTGCTGTTCTGGATTGTACGGATCATCACTCTGTAAGTACATTGAAATACGCCTGTTGCTTTTAGAATACATGCCTCTCTTGGAGGGCGCGCTGTTTTCAGGAGTTAAGGTAATCTCTTCGCTAGCATTGATTTCTTGCAGAGGAAGAATAGATAGTCTATCGCCAACATCATTAATCTGAGTTCTAGTAGCATCAGGAAGTGTATTATAATAAACTCCTCTCATCCCAGCTTTAGCTAGGGCATGCATATAGGCTACCACCGAATCACTTTTAAAGGAACTAAGGACAGCAAGTGCCATAGCAAGATGAGGTCCCGTTAAGGCCATGGTACCGTAAGAAAGGGCAGTTAAAAAGACGGTGGGCCCTAAAGCCATAGAGCCATGAAGCAAGCATTTTTCTGTTTGAAGACGGGCTTCTTGGAAAGGAGTTTCCAGAGAATTTAAGTTATCATAATTTCTTTGAGCTCTTTCCAGTTGATCTCTTGCATCTTGCACAATAGCTTCACGTAACTTTTCAACATTAATTGTAGAAGAATTCTCCTGAAAATCATCATGATAAAGGTCCCATACTCGGCCCGCTCTGGCAATCACGGTGTCAACATCTGCATATGTCCAAGGAATACATTTCTCTCTCATTGCCTCACGTTCTTCTTGAGGAAAAGTCACATCGATTATTTCTTTCGTATAAACATGTTCCGCTGCTTCTATAAAATTTTGAAGCATTGTGTCATATTCTTTTTTATTAAGAGCAGGACATTCAACGAGAAGATGCGCAAGGGCATCGAGTCTTAGGCATTTAATTTCTAATGAGTTTGAATCTTCTATTAATTTACGAGATACAAACTCTTGATAAAAAGTTGTTTGAGCTGCTTTAGCTTGCTGAAGTTGTTCTATAAGCTTTTTCTCCTCTTGCCTAGCTTCTAACAACTGATTTCTAGCATGAGAAGCTTCAGCAAAAGAAGTTTTCATACTGCCAAATTCAGAAGGAATATTCCCAGAAAGAAAACGTACCATATCACCAGCAGTAGCAGCAGCAGTGATTCCAGCAACAGCATGTCCTGCAGTAATTACCATATCATGCCAATGAGGCGGAGGAGTATTCAAGATAGTCGTAACAAGATATGTCCCAAAAGTATTACCAAACGCAACGGTTAACTGATCGAGTAATCTCCATGTTAAAGGAGCTGCTGTAGTATGCGCAACAATATTCCCAAGATGACTTAGGCCTTGATAAGTATGTTGTGTAATATGTTCAGAATGTCCTCTAATATTTGCATCTAATGATCTTAAATCCTCAATAGATGTTTGGATTTTTTTTTGGTGGGCTTGAGCTAAATCAAAGCAATTTAAAGAAGGTTCTAAAGCATCTTGATTCTGCCCATGAACAGATACTTCATCTTGAAAAGGCGATCGATTTGGAATACAAGATACAGCGTTAAGTTCTTCTCTACGGAAATGTTCTGCTAATAATGGTGGATGCTGATGCGAAATAAACCGCTCTCCTGCTATTGCTCGTGCTGCTGCTGTCTCCGTAGTTATTAGAGCTGCGCCTATCCCTGCGCTTAGAGCAATTCCTGTTGCAACTAATCCTGTATAGCGCATTTCTGCAGGTGTTAACCATCCAGTATCGGGGATGGCACTCAAAACCCGGGAGGAAGTTTCACTGGCACCTGCTTTAGCAACACGAAATCCAATAGTATTTTTAGCTTGTTGAGGATCAGCATGAGAAGCGACTGTTTTCTCAAGATCGTTAGTCCCTCCTCCCCAAGTAGAGCAACTCTTCCAAGAACCACCTCTAATAGTAAACAAAGGTTCAACTTCTGACCCCTTATTTGTCTCTGTCCACTGAGCAACATTACCTCCCATATCAAAGGCTCCATAGGGACTCATTGTGGTTGAGAAGAATCCAACAGGAGTAAGGTGCTGCATATCCTCTTCACCTCCATCAAACCCAGCATAATTAGCTTCGTTATTATAAGGGGTAATAAGATTATGGTTATTTTTGGGCGACCAACTGCTCCGATTTGGAAAAGCATAATAGCTTTTACCTTCTGCATCATAGTAAGCCGCTTTGTACCATTCGTTTTCATTAGGAATAAAATAGTTAGCATCCTCATTACGAACAAGAACGCCATTCAATGTTCCGTTTAACGTATAGGCTCCTGTTTCCGTAGTTCCATCTCCTTCTTCTCCTATAGGTTGACCATTATGAAGCCAATTACAAAAACGTGCAGCCGCATAGAGTGTCACAAAAGTTATAGGTAACTCTTCCCTACCTTGGATAGGAACATAGTTGTGATTTACTTCCTCGCCTAAACACTTAATGACAGCAACTTCCGAGTCAAAACTCATCCCTCGATGATAAAGACCATAGGGATCGCTATGCCTTGCTACTGCATTGAGAAAAGCACAATATTGCAGAGCGGTAACATCATAGGTACCAATGCTAAAAACATAAGGAACAGCCCCATATCCGGTGCTCACATCTGCTTTGTTATTAGGATGACCAACTGTGACGAAGGATAGATCTACGCAAGTATCGCTATTTTCACTAGGAGTACTCGCATGAGCAGAAAAAGACCCAGTTTCATCAACTTGCGCTCCAAGAGAATGAATACTGAACAGAGAAAGGAATAATAAAACTAACACTGACGTAACTATTCGGCCAACAGCCCGAATAGAGGCTGCTGGCTGAAGGCTAAAGGCTGAAGGTTGATCTATACGCTGATTGAGATTTAAAAGATCGCTCTGATAATGCGTTGGAACACATTCTATAGATGGGTTTAACCTAAAAACGGGATTAGAAGTGGATGAGATTTCGTAAGGACTTGGTCTCAAAAAGATTTTTACGAGGGCGTGGCATACCTTCACGGTACGTGAGGCTTTGGAAAAAACTTTTTGAGGCCAAGTATATTGCGGAAGATCGCCATTCTCTAATCCTGTTTTTAGGTTTAACAAATGTTTACACACCAATGGTAATACTTTAATTTTGTTCATGAAAGGGGGGAGCGAGAAAAACAAATGGGGAAGGAATTGGACGCTGACTTCTCACATTATCTACCTAATGATCACCTGGTACTTGTAATCCTTCTTTTCTAGCAAGTAATACCTGGTTCTTATCGAAACTTAAAAATTTCTGAATGCCAAGATGAAGTGCTGTAGCAACATGGAGAACATCCATTGTTCTAAGTATCAGCAAAATAATTCATCCTTCTTCTCCTTCAAGCTCAAACTCTCTCATCTCACAAACCTCTTTAGCAGTAAGCACTCGATGATCTCCCCATATTTTTTTTGCTTGTGCAGCAAAGTCAGGCATCTTAAATAGTTTTTTAGGATGAGACGCTATAGGAGAAAGTTGAGCAAAGGCACGACCATGCCGTGTGATGTTAACGGTTTGTCCATCATCAATCCAAGCAGAGATATGACGAAAGCTATTGCGCAAATCGGCTACGGTGGCAGTTTTCATGATAGAAATATCTATCATAAAATAAATTTTTAACAATAGAGATTTAGTAATTATTCAGCCTTCTAGCTGGTCGAATAATTACTACCCAACCAATTCTTGATTCGTTAGCGCATTCTGAATAATGAATTTTTCGACATGAAGGGTTGGATCCGATCGGAAGCTCAAGGTCGCAGCATAGCGACGTTGAATGTCAGCTAACAGCTCATCATCTTCGTTTCGCAAGCGCTGTAATAGCTCTGGATGCACCGTCACTTTAAATTCATGGACCTCATCCTGGTGACGTTTCATGAGGGTGTGAAGGAGACGTTGAAGTTCAACGCTCATGGTCATTACGCTCTTAATTACTCCTTTTCCACTGCAATAGGTGCAATGAGTGTAATGAGAACTTGCAAGACTTTCCTGAGCACGTTGACGCGTCATCTCCATAAGACCAAGAGATGAGATGGGAAGAATGTGCGTGCGTGCTTTATCACGTTTGAGCCGATCACGCATACGCTGATAGACGGCTTGTTGGTCTTTGCGACTCTTCATATCGATAAAATCAGCCACAATCAACCCTCCAATATTACGAAGACGAAGTTGCCTTGCAATTTCATCAGCAGCCTCGAGATTGGTCTGCAAAAGGGTTTTTTCCATATCTTTGTTCCCTTTATTGCGACCGGTATTCACATCGACGGTAATCATCGCTTCGGTTTCATCGATGACTATGTACCCTCCACAAGGAAGCCAAACTTGGCGTAAAAAGGCATGATCAATCTGTTGCTGGACTCCAAAATGATCAAAAATTGGTTTAGGCCCATTATAATGATGAATCAATTTACGAGCACGCTTGGAAATTGGTTCTACTAAATCCTTCATTCGCTCAGCTTCTTTGAGATCATCAATATAAACTGCAGTGATATTTTCTGTCAGTAAATCACGCACCGTGCGAGCAATCAGATCAGGCTCTAGCATGAGGGTGCTTGCAGCCGGTTTTTCTTTCATAGCCGTTTCAATCTGATTCCATTGATCAAGCAAAATATTTAAATCACGCACAAAGAAACGAGCACGTTGCCCCTCGCCTGCTGTACGAATAATCACTCCCATTCCTTCCGGAAGCGAAAGTTCGGTGAGAATCTTACGTAAGCGAGCACGTTCTTTGGGGTCTTCTATTTTACGTGAAACACCACATTGATCATTAAACGGCATCAACACCATATAACGACCTGCCATACTGATGTTGCTAGTAACTCGTGGCCCTTTATTGCCAATAGGACCTTTAGTCACCTGTACGATAACTTCTGATCCTACGGGATAAATCGAAGGAATATCTTTAGCACTAATTTTTTTCTTAGGCGCCGCACGATGTCCTCCTCGTTGTACCGCTTCAACACTATGGTCGAGCGCTGCTGGCATGGCATCCCAGAAATGGAGAAAGGCATTTTTTTCAAAGCCAATATCGACAAACATTGCCTTCAATCCATGCTCAATATTACGGACTTTTCCTTTGAAAATACCGCTGACAATATTACGTTCGCTATCACGCTCAATGGAATATTCTTCGAGATAACTATCTTCTAAAAGAGCAACACGCTTTTCGAGTTTTTCTGAGCTGATGATGAGTTTAATTTCAGGGCCGTTTTTAGCGACTCCTAAGATACGTTTTACAGTGTTAATGACGTTCAAAATGAGAAATGGTTAAATGGTTAAAAATATTGCTGGGGGGGGGGAACTATTCGACTAACTAGCCGAATAGTAGTTTAAGTTGAAAGTTTAAGTTTAAGTTGATTTTTGGTCACTTCGTGAACAGGGTAAAAAGTGAAGCAGAATTTTATTCACCGCTAGTTTTTTGTTTTAGAAGTCGCTCCAGTAAAAGATTCTACCATATCTAGAAAAAATCTAAAATTTTTTCAGTTTTTAAGCATAACTCATCTTCTTGATAATGTAACGGCTTAAATAAAAGATTGGAGGCAGAAGATGAAATATTAGACTCAATCCCTTCTATCACAGTAAAATAGAACTTACCTTCCTACTTTAGGTGTAGCGGAACGCCCCCCTCCTAAGAATTTAAATAATTTTTGCAGCCCTCCTTGCTCGCGTGGTTTATTTCTTACACGACCTTGAGCATCGGCTTCTTCACTAATATCAGGGGTAGCACGATTTTCCTTAGAGGCCGAACTATGAGCAGATGTTGCTTCGATAGGAGCATCTCCCGAACTTTGATCAACGCCATAGCTAGAAGGATTGGAGCTGTTAAAGTCAATACTCGCAATGGGACGAAAATTGCCAAGAGCAGGAGTTAGAGGCGCAAGTTTCACTTCTTTTCCCTCTTCCATAGCAAAAATTTCTTCCAAAATTTTCGCTCCTACAGGCGCTGCAACGGCTCCTCCTGATTTGGCTCCTTGAACAAGAACACAAATAGCATACTTGGGATGATCATAAGGAGCAAAGCAGAGGAACCACGTATGATTATCCTTATTACGTCCACGCCAAAATTGAGCCGTTCCTGTTTTTCCTGCCACAATATATTTTTTTAACCGCGCTTTACGAGCCGTGCCTCCCTCTTCATTAACAACCTTCCACATTCCAAGACGAATTTTTTGAATCTGCTCGGGAGTAATTCCACCCTCTTTAATAATATCCGTACGGATTTGTAACGGTTCTTCTTTTAAAACGGTCCCATCTTGCGCCACCACCTTTTCTACAAGACGTGGTTCATAACAGATTCCTCCATTAGCAACGGTAGCTCCTATCATTGCCATCTGAACAGGGGTCGCGAGAACAAATCCCTGACCAATAGAAACATTAGCCGTATAACCCGCACTCCAGCGCTCTCGCGGAGCATTAGCGGCTAACCATGCAGGCCCTGGAAGAACGCCTGCAGCTTCATTATTCAAAGGAAGACCTGTCTTCTGGCCTAATCCAAGCATCGTTCCAACGGCATCAATTTGATCGATACCAGCGGCATTTCCATATTGATAAAAAAAGGCGTTACATGATTTCTTAATCGCATCGCTTAAGGTAAGTCGTCCATGAGGCGCTTGAGGAGGCGTTGCGGTGAGGACCCAACATTTCATGAATTTGTCACCATACTGAACACCTCCCGTACAGGTATACTCATTCTTATCAATCCCTGCACGACAGCCTGCAAGCGAAGTACAGAGTTTAAAAATGGAGCCGGGAGCATAGGACCCTAAAGCACGGTTGGTCAAAGGATCAGTATCATCATGAATCAAACGCTCCCAATCACTTTTTGAAATCGCAGGAATAAATTGATTGGGATCAAAAGAAGGAACTGAAGCCATGGCCAAAATATCACCATTATTGGGATCAACGACCACAGCTGCCCCTCTCCCTACCACGCGCAAAGCCTGTTCAACGATATATTGAATACGGGCATCAATAGTTAAAAAAACGTTCGCTCCTTGCTTCGGGTCAATTTGCTGCTCATCATCTTCGATATTTCCATGAGCATTACGCTGTAAAATTCGAGTCCCAGGTGTACCCCTTAAAAAATCATCATAGGCCAATTCAATCTCTGCCTTACCAATAATATCAGGTTCATAAAAATTAAACTGACTCACTTCCTTCGCATCGACTTCCTGAGGCCATCCCACATAACCAAAAAGATGCGATGCCAGCGCTCCATAGACGTAATGGCGCACTGGCTTTAATGTGATGGTTACACCAGGAAGATCCAAGTTATTCTCACTAAAACGTGCGATGGTTTCAAAGTCGAGATCCTGTCGATAAGAATATGGTACTTCCTTATTATTTCGGTACTGAAGTTGGAGCTTACGCGTATTGTAATTACCGGCAAGACCGAGCTTTTCAAGACGTGGAATAATTGAACTGTTGATGATCTTAACAATATCAGCCTCTTCTTTATTAACAGGCATCCCATGATCAAGCCCACGGTATTTAATCGTTGGAATAAAACCCTCCTTATCTTTGAAGGCTTTGACAATATCAGGAAGGTAAAAATCGACCTCAAGACTTGCCCTGTTTTCTACGAGAGGAACACCATTGCGATCGCAGATTTCACCTCTTACCGCAGGAAGTCGTACCGTAAGTTGCGAGCGCCCTCGGATTTTTTTCTTATAGGCATCCCCACGGATAATCTGCACATACCCTAACCGCGCAATTAAAATCAAAAAGAAAACAATACTAACTCCAACAAGAATTACAAACTGACGTGATATTGCGTGCCCAGGATTGGTTTTGCCAATAAGACCAGTTCTCAGTTCACGACTCGCAGTTTGCAGTAATTTCATTAGTTTGTTGTTGATGTTCTAGCGGGAGGCAAAAGAAATTGCGCAAGATAGTAAAAAAGCGGCGCCACAAGAAAAGAAGCTCCTGAGGAAATAATAAGAAAAAGAGTTGTTGTTTCTGTCAGCGAAAAATTACCTCGCTTGACAGAAAGGATAATAAATTCCCCACAAAGTAATGTTACCGCACAAAGAACACTCCCAATGGCATGAAGCTCCCAACGCACACCTCCTGTGATATCGCTTAGCCATTGTAAAAGGAAAGTCCAAATCATAAAGAATAAGATATACCATCCTAGCCCAATTTCAACATGCCCATCTAAAAAAGGTTGCGCTATGAGTCCTTGAAGAACTGCTGTTATTAAAGCAAAAAAGAAAGCACTTGAAATAGGAAGGACTAACACACCAAAACAAAAGACAACAGGCACGAGCAAAAGATGCAATTGACTAAAAAAAGAAAAGGCCGGAAGGGTATCTTGCAGGATAAAAGCCCCAAGAAGCAACGCAAGGAGAATGAGAATAAACACTAAAGGCCGAAAATAGTCTGAAAACTGGAGACTAAAGGTTGGAGGGTTTTGTATGGAAGGTTTCATCTTAAGGGATCTCAAAATTAATCTATAATTAATTTTGAGATCAGTTCGTAGTTTGTAGTTCGTGGTTCGTAGTTATTTTAACTCGAATATTTCATACAAATTATCTTGAAATAGAATGTTGCAATCGTTTTACAATAAAATTATTAAGGCTGTCCCCAGCTTGAAGTGCAGAAATAGCCAAGAACTGGTGCAGTTCTTCACCTGTTCGTAACATAAATTTTCCACTATATTTTCCTCCTCTTGGATGAGGGAGCGGTTTGCTCTCTTCATTATAAATATCAATCCATTCCTGGACGATAACTAAGAGTTGCTTCATCACTTCAGCCTCCGTCTTTCCATCGCAGCATTGGCCAATGAGTGGGGGGGCGCTCCCTATAAAACAATTATCCTCATCACTCCACTCAATGACTTTTAAATAATCTTTAGCGGTAATCTTCTTCATTGGTTTGCCTCCATAATAGCTTGTTTTACGTTTTTCTCTTTATAATGTGCTGCATCATCCCCCTCTTTTCCTGAAATAGTGATTCTAGCACCGCAAGGATGAACGAAGTTTCGATGACTTCCCTTTCCTCCACGATTGACAAAACCCACTTTTTCTAAATCTGCAATGAGGCGACGTATTTTTCTAGGCACATTTTTATAGTATCATAATGATACTATTTGTCAAGAGCCAAAAAGGAATCTACTTTACTTCAGTTGTCGCGCAGCAGAAACTGAATGCCCTCCCAACATCCACTGCCATGCAGGAAAAATTTGAATGGATTCAGGCACGGAAGGAAAAGGCAAACGCGATTCGAGAGTAAGAATCAGTTGTCGGGCGTGAGGGTACATGTTGTTTGCCTCTTGAAGAGCACGGACTTCGCGGGCTAATGTTTCTGGCGAATCAACCGAGGCACAGACTTGAATCAGATCTTCCGAACCATCTGGATAACGAGCAAGAAAGTCGACTTCTGTTCCTTGAGGGTTACTGACATAAGCAATGGAGGCATGCCGGCGTTTAAGTTCTATAAAAACGGCTGTTTCCAAAGCATGCCCTACATTAGATTTACTTGAGCGATCATAGAGTGGGATAAAGCCTGTATCGATGGGGTAAACCTTTCTAGGATTCACTTGCCGACGCTTTTCTGAGTCCGTGGCAACACTAATGGCCTCTAAAAGAAAAGTTTCTTGGAGATGATCGAGTAATTCATACAAGGTATCGCGACTGGTCATAATGCCTTGAGATTTGAGATCAGAGGCAAATTTAGTGATAGAAAATAACCCTGCAGGATTGCTTAAAAGCCTGCGCACCATCCAGCGAAGAGGTATGGTATTGGCGATGTTGTGACGTTCAACGACATCACGTAATAACAACACATCAACATATCCCTGGAGTAGTTGTTGCCGCTCTGGTACGGTGAGAGGCTGCGCTT